>Ga0208694_1000066_pt1 | contig 144270 bp, 122 predicted proteins | sample AD_UKC078_MetaG_FD_184442 | JGI IMG/M metagenome (GOLD analysis project Ga0208694, IMG submission 184442) | Active sludge microbial communities of municipal wastewater-treating anaerobic digesters from USA - AD_UKC078_MetaG (SPAdes) (version 2) | ecosystem: Engineered > Bioreactor > Anaerobic...
GGAGAGATTCAAAACATAACAGAGACCGGCGACGACGCGATCTTAGTCATTGATTTCGATGGCAACATCAAGCGCTTTATGGCGAGCCAGTCGTCGTTATCAATCGATGAATGATGTGTGAGGGACTGACAATGATGGACAATATGTTGTTTGATGCCTGTACTTCTAATCTGTGCCCCCGCTTGCAAAAAGAGCGGGCGGAGCGTAACTTGCTGAACCCGAGAGCATCTCTCTCTTCGCAAAGTCGCGGTCGCACGCGTCCCGAAAGCGAGTGCGCTGTTCGCACGGCTTACGAACGCGACATCGGACGAATTATTTACTCGATGCCTTTCCGCAGACTTCGTCACAAGACACAAGTTTTCTTCGATCCTCAGAACGACCACGTCTGCACGCGCATGGAACACGTTCAATACGTCAGCTATCTGGCGGAGATGATTGGAGGTGCGCTCGGACTGAATCGTGACCTGATTCGCGCGATTGCGCTCGGACATGACGTCGGGCATGCGCCGTTCGGCCATTCCGGAGAAGCGACACTAGACGACCTCCTGCGCAGTTACGGAAGCGACTTCGTTTTCCGGCATGAACGTCACGGCCTGCGGGTGATCGATATTCTGTCTGAGCACAATGACGGACACGGTCTCAACTTGACGTTTGAAGTGCGAGACGGGATCGCGTCGCATTGCGGTGAACGATACGACGAGTTCAAGCTCACTCCAAAACGCGACAAACGTGAGGAAGACCTCGCAAAAGGTTCGCTTGTTCACGATCCGCCGGCGACTCTTGAGGGATGCCTCGTTCGGTTTTCCGATCGGATCGCCTACGTCGGTCGCGATATTGAAGATGCCACGCGTAGCGGGTTGTTGTCGTTTGAGGAACTGCCGAGCGACCTTCGTGCGACTCTCGGCAACAACAACAGAGAGATCGTCAATACGTTGGTGAGAGATATTGTCGAAAACAGCGTCGATTCCGACGCGATTGCCATGAGCGATGAAATCGGGGAGGCTCTTCAGAGTCTCATTTTTATCAACGTTGAAAGAATCTACAAAGCCCCGCGCGTCAAGCGATATGAGAATCAAGTGCGCAATGTGTTGGAGGGACTCTTTGAATATTACTTGCAATGTGCGGAGCAAGGCGAGCCGAACAGCAAAGAGATTCCTTCCGTCGCATTTTGGGATTACATGAATCGCCATCCGGAGAAAGATGCCGGATCGCTGCGTATTGTCACCGACTACATCGCGGGCATGACCGATGCGTATGCCAACCGCATGTTCAATACGATTTACGGGATGTGACAGTAAAAGGATATTGATGGCCATGAATACTTCTTTTTTTGCAATGATTCACCGTATGCGCTACATCAATCGTTGGGGGTTGATGAGAAATACGGAACTTGAAAACATCCAGGAACACTCGCATGATGTCGCGGTGATTGCGCATCTGCTCGCAATCGTTCGAAAGATGAAATTCTCAGATGAGAGAGTCTGTCCCGATCCTCTATTTGTCGCAACGTTGGCCCTATACCACGATCTGCCGGAGATTATCACGGGCGACATGCCGAAACCGTTGAAATACCATAACCGTCCGATGGAAACGACTTATAAGGAGATTGAACGGGAAGCTAGCGAAGTTCTGCTCGCCATGCTCCCGGACGATCTTGCGTGCGAGTACAGGAAATTCCTGCTTCCCGACACCGATGACGTCGTTGTCTCTGAGGCGCTGAACCTCGTCAAAGCGGCCGATTGTTTTTCCGCTTACATTAAGTGCCTCGACGAGCAGAAGGTCGGTAACCGCGAATTTGAGCGCGCGAAGGTCGAGGTAGGGGAGCGACTCGACGCGTTCCGTTTGCCGGAGGTCGATTGGTTTAAGGAGAATGCACTTCCCGCGTACGCGAAATCGCTCGATGAGATCAACTTTGACTTCAATTTGAAATAAACTGATTGCGACGATACGGCAATACGATGACAAACGTGATACAGCGTGCCTGATCATACGTGGATTGTTTGACCGAATATACGCAAGCGGCGTAAAATATGTCTAACTATGTTCATTATGAGCTGGACGAGGTATTGACTTGATTTTTAGAAGCCTGATGGCGAAATCACAACAATTCGATACATGGATGGCACGCGGACGTTTGAATATCAAGCGTTCTATCGCATTATTTCTTGTCGCTGTCCTGCTCTCGTCTGCCTGTTTTACGATGGCGTTATATGCCGCTCCTCCCGAGGGAGAAGAGATTAACCGGATCGGTTATACGAATTCGGCGAATGGAAGTTATCTGAGAAGTCAACCGACGACAGATTCTTCGAGGCTTTCTTTGTTGCCGCGCGGTACTCGCGTTGAAGTATTCGTGAAAGTAACGGGCAAGGAAGTGAATGGCGTCGATACGTGGTATTACGTTCGAGCCATCTCCCTCGATTTGGAAGGCTATGTCCATTCACCGCTTGTGACATTGACGGATACGCCCATTGTCGCGCCTCCCATCATAGAAGACGATCACGATTTCGAATATCATTTGGCGGATCAAGGATTCCCGGAGAGCTACAAGCCGGCGCTTCGCGCGCTTCACAAGACATATCCCGAGTGGATTTTTATAGCACATCACATCATAGATTTTGATACTGCAAGTACCACACGCTTACCGTTGACATTAGACAAGGCAGTGTATGAGGAAATAAAAAGAAAAGGAACCAACCTTGTCGGCAGGAATTCTCTTTTGAGCCATCGATCTTACTTACCCGGCGATTACAATTATAAGACGGACGAGTGGACGATCTACGACGCAGGCGGTTGGGTCGGCGCAAGCCGCGAGATTGTCGCTTATTCGATCGACGCGCGCAATTTTCTCAATGAACAACAGATCTTCCAGTTTGAGTTATTGAGCTACAACAGGCAGGCACATACGATCCATGCCGTCGAAGCGGCAATTGTCGGCACTTTTATGGAAGGAAAGAGCGTCACGTTCACTGATCATCGAGACGGCACAGAGAGGACGTTGACGTATCCCGAGATCTTTATCGAGGCGGCAGAAATTACGAACGTCAGCCCGTTTTTCCTCGTGCAACGTTGCTTAATGGAGGTCGGTCGCAACGGATCGGGTTCCGTTTCCGGTAAGGTCGAAGGCTATGAAGGTTACTACAACTTCTATAACATCGGTGCGACCGCCGGTACGAATCCAGTGCTGAACGGTTTGAAGTATGCGCGTTACGGAAGTACCGGATCCGGTCCCACAGACACCGAGCGCGAGAGATATTGGCTCCCTTGGAACAATCAATGGCGAGCCATTGTCGGCGGTGCATTCTGGATCGGGAGAGGTTATATAAACGCGGGGCAGGATACGCAATACTCGCAAAAATTCAACTTGGACGGTGACACGTACGGCACTTATTGGCACCAGTACATGGGTAACGTCTATGCGCCTTACTACGAAGCGGCACGTGTCTTCGAAATGTATCTCAATGAAAACCTGCTCCACATGCCTTTTGTCTTCAAAATACCGGTTCTCGCCGAGCTGCCCGAAGAGAAGTCGCCGTATCCGACAAGCAATAAGAGCCTTAACAATTGGTTGAAATCCATCACGGTTTCTACCGGAACGCTCACGCCTGAATTCGACCCTGAAGTATATTCCTATACTGTCTCGGTGGATGAATCCGTCAATGACATAACGCTTACCGCCGAATCGTATCACGCAAGTTGTACGATCAATAACACGGGTAATCACACGCTGACGGCGGGCGCGAATACGATCGTACTGGAGGCTGTCGCCGAACGCGGAGAAATACGTCCTTACACCGTTGTCGTCAATCGAGGTGAAGAACCGTCCGACGAAGATCCTCCAGGCGAAGATCCGCCCGATGAAGATCCGCCCGGTGAAGATCCTCCTGAACAGGATCCGTTTGTTCCGACCGTTTCCGACAATTACGTGATACGCGATGGCTTTCTATTGAACGCCACGCCCGCTGACACTCCCGAAGAGGGGAGAAATATCGCCGGCAAAATTCGCGCCGCTCTGGAAATTCCCGAAGGTATGATCCTCACAATCAAGGACGCAAAAGGGAACATCGTTTCGGACGATACGCTCCTCGGGACAGGTGCGACATTTGAGTGGTATGAAGAATCGTCGACGACGCCTTGCGCGATATTGACACTCGTGATTTACGGCGATGTGAGCGGAAACGGCAAGATCAACTCGAACGATATGTCTTATATCATCGACTACATCTATGCGGGGAGAGAGGTCACGCCCGCACAGCTTATGGCGATGGATGCGTCGCGAAACGGTGTCGTGAACTCAAACGATTTGTCGGCCATTATCGACTACATCTACAAGGGAAGGGTTATTCCACAGGAGTGATGGCGCCGGGATATCGAGAGAGGCTCTTACTTCTTCATAGCCGAAATCGACTCCCGCTCGTGATCAATTCTAAAAACTGGTTATAAAGATATGAGAATTAAAAAACATTTTGCCATTGTGATCGTCTGTGTTCTCGTGATGACACTGTCAGTGTCCTTTTTCGTCACGGCTGCCGAGCGGACAGCTACGATTTCCTCTTCGACTAAGGAAGCAACCGTCGGGCAGACGTTGACCATTACGCTCGGTTTTACACCGAAAATGGAGACGCGTACATTCAGCTTTAGATTAACCTATGATGGTTCTCTTCTCGAGTACGTCAGCGGGAAAAATATATCCGGTTTAGCAGGATCTTTTAATGAAGGGGTTTTCAATAATTTGCTAGTTGTTGGCGTGACAGCAAGTGGAACGCAATCTGTAAATGTCGGTTCCGTACTTTCATTGACATTCAAAGTCATAGGGACCGGTAAGGCAACTCTTAGAATTATAGAAGCACTCGACGGCATCATCGATCCCGAAGAAAATACCATTAAGGCAGGAGCTACTGTTTCCATCACCCTCACCGAACCGACCACTGAACCGACCACTGAATCGTCGACGACCACGACCACGACGACAACGATAACAACGAAACCGACAACCACGCCAACGAGGACGACACCGAGGCCAACAACGACAACGACAACGAGAACAACGACTACAACGACGACGACTACGACGACATCCTCAGAAACAACGACGACAACCGCGCCGACGGGACCGATCGTCGCGTTCTCCGCCACGCGATATGACGGAACTGTCCTCAGCGTACCGGAATCCGTTCCGTCGGACAATATCATCCCCAGATCGTTTGAACCCGAAGCGATTGAAGGCTATGAGAAGTTGACGACCGTCTATCGTTCGGAGACGTTGCCGTATACTCTTTTCTGGTTGGCGGATGACAAAGGCGAGGCGCGCTTCTACTATTTGGATAAGGAAACAGATCAATACGTTCCCTTTTTAAGATCGGAATGGTCTTCTCGTTACTTCACGTTTTCCGTTGTTCCTAAAAGTCGTCTGCCGGAAGGCTTCGAGCTGACAACACTCGACGTCCGCGGCCAGAAAGTACCCGGCTATGTTCCCGTGAAGGGCTTTTATATGACACGTTGGGCGTACTATGACCTGATGTCCAAAGTAGGACCCGAGACGTCCATCCCCGATTGGCGTCATTACGACGGCAACACAACGCCGCCGACCTCCGGTGATTCGGATGAATCGAGTGACGCGACGGCTACGACGACAGCGGCTAATGAAGATAATCCTCTGACATGGCAAGGCGTATCCATTGACATACCGGAAGAGATCTTTCTTGTCGCTCTTAGAATGAACGACGGCGAGGAGAAGACGTTCTATTTTTACGATCAGATACTCGACTCGCTTATCCGCGCCGATCTGTGGCTTGTGCCTCTCGCACGGACTTTTCTCGAATACGACGAACATACGGAACCTGATATCCAAGAGACGACGATACCAACGGATTATCCGATATTCCCGAGCGAACGTGATCCTGTCGACGGCGGGGCTAAGACCGTTAATTTGTTCGGTTTTACGGTGCCGTTATGGTTATTGTTCATTACTTTAGGGCTTTTGGGCGTACTTCTGTTGCTCATACTTTATGGCATCGGGCGTGCAAGGGAAGCGAAAAAAACTATGCTCGATTTCCGTTTGGATAATGAATCTTTTGATGGCGATTTTGATGACATCGACCAAGGCGCCCCCATTCTTTTCGACGTAAAACCGGAGTATGATGTCGCCGAAAGCGATGACACGTGGAAGCGACTGGGAATTGTGAATCTACCGACTGGCGGAGAGGAACAGAGATTCATCGCGGAAGAAAAGTCGACCTATGCGTTCGACGATGATGAGCCGGTGCTCGATAGGATGATGCCGGATGACATCGACTCTCCAACACCTTTAGCGGGTAACGTACGGCCGATCGAGATATTTGAAGGAGACTGGGCGAAACTGCAAAAAGCGGTGGACCGTTCTTCGGCGCGTCAACATGATCATGAAACCGAATCGGAACCTGAATCCGATGCAGGCGGTCCCGCATCTCGAGATGCGGTCCGCGCTGATACGAATTCAGTTGAAGAAACAGAAAAAACCATTATACAGCCGGGGACGCTAGAAAATCGTCCGATAAGGCGCGTGCCTTTGAGACGTCTACAGCTTGATGTAGATGCCGAGTCGATTGATCAGCCGCTCGATGAGGATGAGTTGTGAGCACTCCGGATAAAGTCATGGCGCGGGTGAAGGATTTATTCTTCACCCGAGAATTCATTCGCTACTTTTTTTCGGGTGTTGCAGCGACTATTGTCGATAATATTGTATTCAAGTTGCTCAGCGATGTGCTGGGCCTTGGGAAATGGTACTTTTCAATTCTTCCTGCGACTGTTGCATCGGTCGTCGTCGCCTATGTGTTGAATCGCCTCTGGGTCTTCCGTTCAACGGATCATCTTCTCAAAGAGTTTCTGAGATTTACCGGTACGCGCGTCGCCATTTCACTCTTTTTCACTTACCTTGTCTACCCGATTATGTATTTTGGACTTAATATTACGTATGAACTATTCCCGAACCTCCCGATTGCTAAGCTGATCGCGCTTCTGTTCGTCATTTTGGGTAATCGACTGAGCGGTAAATTCTACGTTTTCAGAGAAGAACATCGTCGGAGCGACGAAGCGGAGAAAGACGAAAATCGCGACGTATCGGAAGTCACGCAAGATATCATTGTCGATCCTGAAAGCACGACGACGATAATTCGTTCAGATAACAACGCCGACTAAGTGCTCTCCTTCCGGATTTCTGTTATGATTTTCTTTAGTTTTCCCGGAGGATGATGATCATCAGATGAACATAGATGAGGCACTTAATATCATTGATAAGGCGGAGGTGTTCGGAGCGAATTTGAACTGCGACCGCGCCCTCCATTTGTACCGCCATCTCGGCGACCCGTGGCGTCACATGGAGTCTTTCCATGTCGCCTGTACGAACGGGAAAGGGTCGATCAGCAGTTACTTGACGCATATTCTTTGTCAAGCAGGTCATAAAGTGGGTTGGTACACGTCTCCCTATCTCATCCGCTTCAATGAACGTATACGCGTGCTCGACGGTCCTGCCGATCTTGCGCGTTACGATGTCGATTTGACGACAGGTGAAATTCCCGATACCGATGTTGTCCGACTGATGGGCGTCGTCGGAAAAACCGCAGAAAAAGTTCACGAAGAGATCGGGCAGCATGTGACGCAGTTTGACATGATTACTGCCGTCGCGTTCCTCTGGTTCAAAGAGCAAGGCTGCGATTACGCCGTTTTAGAGACCGGACTCGGCGGACGCCTCGATTCGACGAATATTCTTGAGAAACCTATTGCGACCATGATGGCATCGCCCGGATACGATCATATGGATCGCCTCGGGAATACGATGGCGGAGATTATGAGTGAAAAAGCAGGCGTCATTAAGCGCGGAACACCCGTCTATGCTTATAATCCCTCAGACGCACTACTCTCGCAAGACGACGCGGCTGACGCTCGCCGGGTCCTTGAAGAGAGATGTCGGGCGGTGGATGCGCCGCTTACATTTGTCGGATACAGCGACATCGAAGTACTGGACTACGGCAGAGAAGGACAGAAGTTCCGCTCGCGCCATTCGGGACGTGAATACTCGACGAAACTTCTCGGACCCTATCAACCGATCTATGCGATGCAGTCGGCGCTTGCCGTCGCGCACGCCGGTCTGGCGGACAGCGAAGCGATCAGGCGCGGCATCGAGACGACAGTCTGGCCGGCACGCTTAGAGGTGCTGTCACGGTCGCCTTTTGTCCTGTTGGACGGCGCGCACAATCTCCAGGGGATGCTAGGCCTTAAGGAAGCGCTTTCCCGCCTGTCCGACGGAGACCCAATTGTCTTTCTCATCGGCTTGTTTGCAGACAAAGATTACGAAAAAATGCTAAGAGCGCTTTTGACCGATTCAATGTTCAAGATTGCGGGGATTGTCGCGACTGAGCCTCCGAGCGAACGGAAACTCGACGCCGAGACGTTGGCGAAAACAGCGGAGCGTATCATGGTGCATAATAGAGGGGAAGCGGTTGTCATCGCGGAGGCGGACGTTGATGCCGCCATGAAAAAAGCGTTGAGGATGGCTGAAGAGAAAAAGGCGTTGATTTGCGCCTGTGGTTCTCTTTATCTGGCGTCCGGTGTGAAATCTGCCGTTCACGATCTTTTGGGCTGAGAGACACAGGTTTTTATCGGTGAGTGAGGAGGAAGGACCGACATGAACGATACGAGCTCTTACGTAAAAAATAAGGCGCATGTATTCGATTGGGTTCGGGTAATTTCGAAGTATGAAAAGCTCGAAGACTTACCGGGCGACTTGCCGGTCTCGGATAGTGAGAGCGAACGCATCGTTTCCGTTTACAATCGCGCGATTGACCAGATAAGGACTGATAATACGGACGTCGCCATGATCGCATTGGAAAAAGTGAGCGTGCGATGGCCCCTTTTTATCGAGGCATCAAGTCTCTACGGACTCCTTCTTGCGAAGATGCAGCGTTTTGCCGAGGCGGAGAAACAGTTTGAAAAAGTATTACTTGCTTCACCGGACGCCGATATAGTGCCCACGATCAATGAGTGGCGAAAGAGAGCGCGTGAAGAGCGCATCAGGGAGGAAGCGCGCGACAGCTCGAAGAGGAGGCGAGAGGATAGGTTGCTACCCGTCCGTGCGAGCTTGGCAAAAAGCGGGATCTTGCAACGAGCTGCCGATGAAGACGGAACGGGTCGTGTCCAGATGGCATCGAAAAGAGAGCAGGATGAGATGCTACGCGCGGGTGGCGATTATGTGCGGGGCGTCGAGACATCGCGTGGCGGAATGGCAAAGGTCCTCCAGGCGCTGACGTTTGCCGTCATTGTCGCTTCAATCCTATTCATCATTTTCTACTTCGCGATTCGGCCGGCGATCGTGGCGAATGAGAACAGACGCACGCGCCTTGAGTGGCTTGAGACGGCGCTCGTTGAGCGCTCGGGAGAAGATGAGTCGATTCGCAAAATGTTGGAAGCTTACCGGAATGCGTTCGGGGAGGTTGGTGGCGGAGAAACGACTGCATCCGACTGACCGATTACGCCGAAGACGTCGTCCGCAAACCGATGAGAAGAGAATTGTCGCGCCCATTTGACTTTACCGGCGAATGATATCAATAAACTGCATGAAAAGGAGTGTATGATGCTCAATCGACGACAGGAGCAACAAAGCGGGATGAGAACCAATCCGACTCTTCTCAGAAACAGAAGAGCGTTTATTTTGCTTTTAATATTGTCGCTCGGTATTTTCTTTTTCGGCGCGATCCATGTTGTCGCAGATACCGGCTGGCCTAACGGCGGCTGGATGACGCATGAAGATGTCAAGATTGAAGCCTACTGCATCATAGACGGCGATACGGGGCAAGTCATCATGGAGCACAACGCCGATGTCCGACGCGCGAATGCGAGTACGACAAAGATCATGACGGCGCTCACTCTCGTAAATGATAAAAACTACGACCCGGACCGCATTCTGCACGTTTCCGACCATGCCGTCAATCTGACCGATCCGAATTCCGCACGTATCAAGGGACTCAAGGGCGGCGATAAGATCCGTACACTTGACGCGATGGCAGCTCTGTTGATCGCGTCCGCCAACGATGTCGCGCGTGTCATCGCCCAGAATTATGGGGGATATTACGGGGCGATCGATCCGTCCAATGCGAATGATCCCGAGTTGTCGCAACAGTCCTTTGCGAAAAACATGAATATTCTAGCTTGGGAATTGGGACTCGAGAATACAAGCTTTACAAATTCGGCGGGATTTGATGAGCGCGACCAAAGCCATTACACGACTGCTCGCGATCTCGCAACAATCACGTTCGAGGCGATGAAGCATCCGCAGATCGCGCATATTGTGGGAATGCAACGTTATCGTTTGCCACCAGACGAGAATCATAAAGATCCTTTCTGGGCTCCGATATCCAATTCGAACGGGCTCGTCGCTTATGGCGCAGATTTGCTAGACTCGCAGTATTTCGCGAGGTATACGGGTGTCAAGACCGGCACGACACCGCAAGCCGGCAAATGTCTTGTCGGTTCAGGAGTGACACACGATGGAAGGAAGATCATCTGTGTCGCGCTCGGGATCGCAATCCCCGAGATGTATGCGGACAATTCAATGTACGGTCGAGCCATTCCGGTACGCGCGCTTATGGAGGAAGGGGCGAGGAGACTCGGTTGTCCCGCCATTGAGCGCCGTGTCAATTTTTTGGCGCCGACTACCGTCACCACTCCGACGACTCCTGACGACACGCCGTCGAACTCTGAAGGGAAAGATCCCGATCAATCCAATACGAGTTCTCCCGGCACCATCTCGACGACACCCGATTCGACAAGCGGTAATGGTGTCGGTGTGCTTGCAAGTGTGAGAGCGCTTCCTGTCGTACTCCAAATATTGATGATACTCGGTCTCTTAGCCGTTTTGTTTCTTATCAAATGGTTGATTGTAAGCATCGTGAGAAATCTAAAACGCGGGCGCAGACGGCGTCGCCGCTAGAGTATGGTACCGTTATGAAAGTTTGGCATTTTATCACTTTCTGATAGTATGTTGTCTAAGTGTATGGGTCGATTTTGACGCCATAGAATAACGGAGATAGAAGGAGTGAAAATGAATTATCAAATTTTATTGGAAATTTTAGTTAAACTTGATGTAAAAACCATGATGGGAATTTTAATCTGGGGTAATTTTGCACTTGCTTTTCTGACATTACAATACTATTTGTATCAAGAGTCAAATCATGAAAGAATACTGATAAAGAAATTTGGCATTGCGAAGATATTACAAGCAATCGCCTGGATCTTTTTATTTTTCCGTGGAGATATAAGTGACATACTATCCGTTTACTTGGGTAATATCCTCCTCTTTTTTAGTTTTTACTTAGACTCATTACTTGTTTTGAGAATGAATAAAATAACTAAAAAAATATGGTTTGGATTACAGAGCGTTTTGTTAGCATTATCTACAATTATTTTTGTGGTTTTTGAGATTTTGCTTGGTATCGGAAATATTCGAATTGCGATTGCATCTTTAGGTGTTTTCTGTATTCTTGTGATTCCGAATATTTTAAGTGTCACAAATAAACTGAGTAGTAAATTCGAGAGGTTTTTAGGAGTAATCAGCCTGATTTTTCTTTTATTGCTTCTGCTGAGAGCCTTTACTTCCATACTAAATGAAGAAATAAGTCTATTTACCAATAGTATTTTTCAAAGTGGAGCATTCATCTTGTTGATTTTATTGATGATTGTAAACGGAACAGGGTTTTTGCTCACAATGTATGAACGTTCATATGCATTGTTGAGGGAAAGCTCCAACTTGGATCCCTTAACTCAAATTCATAATAGAAGTTTTTTTATGAATAAGGCAGATGCGTATTATCAAAGGGCTTTGAGAGGACAGGAATCGTTATCTATTCTCTTTATTGATATAGATTTTTTTAAAAAAGTAAATGACATTTATGGTCATCTGTTTGGCGATGAAGTGTTGAAAATTATAGCAAAGGTAATATCTGAAAGTGTAAGACCGGTAGATCTAAGTTGCAGATTTGGGGGGGAGGAATTTTTAACTCTCTTACACAATACAAACAACGAACAAGCCGTACTAGTTGGAAACAGAATACGCGAAAAAATACAAAATTTAGAGTTTGAAGAAAATCACAAGTTTAAATGTACTGTCAGTGTGGGAGTTTATTCCGGTCAACCAGATAGTGATAGGAACATACAACATTTTATTGATAATGCAGATCAGGCATTGTATAGGGCAAAAGAATCAGGAAGAAATCGTGTAATGAGTTTATAGGATTCTGGAGTCAAGCTGCGATTTTTCCCCATGGTAGCTTCAGTACCGTACGGTAACCCCAGCCCCAAAACCTCCGGTAGCGCCGGTAAAGTAACGGTAAAGTAACGGTAAAGAAAACAGTTTTAATGGCAAATCCTCCTTGCGAAAATGCTGATGCAAATGATATCCTAGAGAGGCCTGTTGCGTCACTCCATCATGATATATATTCTTCATAATGTATGCGAGGAAGTTATTATAATTGGAACGAAAGTAGGTCCACATTAGAAATGTTCAATTTCCCAGCTATTTTTATTGCAAATGGAACAGCAATATTACTGTTGTTAGTTGTCTTGTTTAGTGTAAAAAAGTCTTTACGTCATGCATTGTTTGAAGAAAAAGTATTCTATTTAATGCTTTTTTTGAATATTTCCCAATGCCTTATTGAGTCGGTCGTCTTTGTTTTGGATGGCAAAATGATATATGGATATCGTACTTTGTCGATGGGGCTAAATACCATTCTGTTTATTAATAACATTATATTTGCTTTTCTTTGGACAGTATTTGTGGACTACAAATTGTTCACAGATTTGAAAAGAATCAAGCGAATTTACCCCTTTGTAGCTATACCTGCCATTCTCATTATTATCGGATGCTTAATAAACTTAGTAACACCAGTGTTTTTTGTGGTCGATAAATATAATATTTATCAAAGAACAGTTTTATTTCTCGTTCCGTATGTCGTCACTTATTTTTATCTAGCTTATGGGATTGTATTAAGCTATTCATACCGTAAAAAGGTAAACAGGTATTTGTTTTTCCCCGTTATTCTGTTTATGATTCCCATTCTTATTGGACGTCTGTTGCAGTTCTTCTACTATGGATACTCTCTTGTGTGGCTTGGCGTGGCTATAGGGTTGGTTTCGTTATTCATTAATGTTCAAAATGAGGCTTCCTACGTAGATCAGCTATCGGGTTTATATAACAGACAGTATTTAAATTACACATTGTTTATGCATAGCAATAAAGGGGACACTGCCCGCACACTTGCCGGAATCATGTTAGATATTGATGGTTTCAAAAGTATAAATGATAAATTCGGACATCTTGTCGGAGATGATGCTATTTTCACCGCTGGACAAATTATACGCTCAGTTGCCGGTCAAAAAGGGAAATTCTGCAGGTATGGAGGTGATGAGTTTGTCATATTATTGTATATAAATTCTCAAAATGAAATTACGGATATGATCGATAGCATTATTACTCAAACAGCATTGTTTAATGAATCGGAAAAGAAACCTTATAAGATACATTTTTCAATTGGTTACAGTATATACGACAGCAAGAATGATACAGTAGATAGCTTTTTGAAGAAGATCGATTATTCTATGTATGAAGACAAGAATAGAAAACTCAGTGAAGGAGTACTTGCTGACAGAAGACGGAAAATAGTTAATATAGAAGACATAAATAATTAAGGTATCTAGCAAACTATATAGATTAATACCTCGGTACCGGAAGTCGTTTCCCCGCTAGTGTCAAACAAACGCTCATTCAATCCGTATATTAGGCAATTCCGTTCGGGCAGGATGAAGTACATGCCAAGTAGAAATCTAGCCGAGGAAGTTTTTTCTTGGCACGATAATTATTCGCAATCCTGTACCTACTTGGTATGTTAAGGGTTATTGAAAACATCTAGGAAAGATGAAAAAGACAGATACCATCGTTAATCTACAATGACCAAGCATCAAACCATTACCCATCCACTCCGACCTCTTTTCCAAGCCGATTCTAAAATCTTGTTTTTGGGTTCTTTTCCTTCTGTCAAAACGAGAGAATACGGCTTCTTTTATGGACATCCTCAAAATCGTTTCTGGCCTTTGCTTGAGCGGATTTTCGGTGTGAAATTGAGTACGGATATTGAAGAAAGAAGAGCCTTTCTTTTACAGCACCATCTTGCCGTCTACGATGTCATCTATCAGTGCGATATCGTCGGATCCAGCGATGCCAGTATTCAAAACGTCATTCCCTCAGATTTGAGCCCTATCTTCAAAGAGGCAGACATAAAGCATGTTTTCTGTAACGGCGGGACAGCTTACCGCTATTATCAAAAATATCAGGAGCGTAAAACGGGATTCAAAGCCATTCAACTGCCCTCTACCAGTCCTGCCAATGCAAGATATTCGATGGATGATTTGTATCATCAATGGAGGATAATTGAGCAGATTGTATCTGAATAGTTATTAATGAAAGAACCGTATTCTGCGGTGGATATTGAATACGGAACAAATTAGAGTGATTAGAAAATAAAAATCCAGTCTGATTATATAAAATCGCAAAAAAATAACCGGCTGGAAACAGCCGGTTATTTGTCAATTTGATAAGTAGAGATTATTCTTCCATCTCGATTTCCGGATCTACTGTATTCTTACGTACGGATTCTACGCCTTTGAGGCAACCTGCTATGGCTGTGTAACCCTCACTGACTGCTATAATCTGTCCGTTTTTCGCCTTCAAACGGAAACGAAATTCGCCGGCTTTGTCCGTATAAATCTCGAATTTCGGATTTACTTCCACTTTGAAATCGGGAACCGTCTGATCTTCAAGATTGGCTATCGGAGCATTGAAGCTGACGCTGCTAATGCCCTTTTTGCAAGATTCCAGAGTGTTATAAACTTCGGATTAGCAATTACTTGGCCGTTTGGTGCTTTGAGATTAAAGACGAAGCCGGAGCCACTCTTTGTGGTTTTAACGTGATACTTTCCCTTAAAAACATACCTCACGTATTTTAAATTCTACATATGCATTATATTTTGATCGATAATACCGGTGAATGCAATAATTATTCAAAAAACATACATTCATCCAATTTCCAAACGCCGCCCCTCTCTTTGAGCACGATAAAGAACCATACGTCGTTGTCGTCTGCGGCTTCCCATATGTACTTACGACCGGGTGCTTGATTATCATAATAATATACAGTGGCATCAACCCCGATATGCTCTGCGACATCCTCATAAGTGTAGTCGGCGAATTTGGTTCCGACAAACATGGTGCGTCCTTCAAGCCATTCCATCGCAGTCTCTCTTAAGGTCTCTACAGACGCTTGCTCGTCCGACATGAACTGAATATTGGTGGATTCGTAGTCCAGATTGTACGGATTATTCTCGGCAGTGGAGTCACCGGTTTCACTGTCCTTAAACGAACTTTGTGTAGCAGCATCCAATTTCCAAATGCCGCCCCTCTCGCTGAGCACGATAGCGAACGATACGGTGTTGCTGTCTTTGGCTTCCCATACGTACGTACGACCGGGCCATTGATTATTATAATAATAGTAAGTGGCATCAACCCCGATATGCTCTGCGACATCCTCATAAGTGTAGTCGGCGAACTTGGTGCCGACAAGTGTGGTGCGTCCTTCAAGCCATTCCACCGCAGTCTCTCTTAAGGTCTCTACAGACGCTTTCTTGTCCGACATGAACTGAATATCGGTGGATTCGTAGTCCAGATTGTACGGATTTTTCTCAGCAGCGGAGTCACCGGCTTTACTGGTTTCACTGGCTTCACTGGTTTTACTGGTTTCACTGGGTTTGTTGACTTGGCCGGAATCATCTTTGCCGCCACAGGCGACGAGCCCTACTATGAGCAGGATGCTGATAATAACAATTACAAATTTTTTCATGCTTTTTCCTCCTCTAAACACTCATTAGATATTTGCGATATTGTACCTCATGGTTTTGCTTGTCGGATTTGTGGCTGCACTCATCATCTGCGTTATTATTGCACGATACAAGGGTTCGAAGTCCAAAAATAAATTAACACTATTGTTGCAATTGTGCTTTGAAAATTTCATAATCGGTTAAAATTAGACCATCTTGCGTTACCCTTTTAACTTTAAATTACATGATACAGTATTATTTCCATATTGGCCAATAGTGTTTTGTATTATTCGATTGCAAAAATAATAGGAAGGCAAGTAGCAAAGCCGTATAATAAAATAAGTATTATGCCTGTGATATGGGGCTTCGCAATGCGCTTATTCAGTACTGTCAGCTTGAAGTTTCCCGCGCGATAGAAAACTGATAAAAATTGCCCTTGATGTGTTGGATAAAAATTTTGACGACGAAGTTTATAATCATACTGTCGGATGCGCAGTTCTTTGTAAAAACGGAAAAATATATAAGGGAGTTAATTGCGATGGGATAAATGGTTCCTGCGCGGAATATATCACAATAGGCATTGCTATTTCCGCAGGAGAAAGAGAATTCGATACAATAGTAGCGGTTCATGATAAACAATTAAATTTTGTTGTTTCGCCATGTGGGAATTGTAGGCAAATGCTTTTTGAATATTGCCCGGATATATAAGTGATTGTAAACGATGAGACCGGAAAGATGATTAAGGTGAGAGCGCGAGATTTGCTGCCATTTACTTGGCAACCTGTAATTTGTTAAATCGCAGTTTATCATATTGCATCTTAAAAAAACCCTGATGTCAAACAAATGCTACAATCGGAAAAGGTTGATTCTAAGCGGTTTTACAAGTTTAAAAATATACAAAAGGGGTATTTTATCCACGACTTCTTCTCAGGGGAGGATGTCATAATAATGCTAAAGGGGAAAAATGCAGTAACCAAAAGGGTTTCAGAGCTTCCACAAAGTATGAAATTTGAAAAAATCAGGCTATTATAAATAATTTGCATGGCGCAAACTTTTATAATAGGAATGATTTTACAATATTATATGCGTAAAACTTTTGCAAAATAAAAGTTTTACGCATATAATATGTTAAGGAGGCGTACATGTTTATTAAAAGAGAAAACCTGCTCAACACACTTATCCGCTATAGACACAAGGATTTGGTCAAAATCATTACCGGTGTCAGACGCTGCGGTAAATCAATTTTATTGAACGAACTGTTTTACCGCTATTTGATTGATGATGGAGTTCAAGCTGTCCATATCATAAAAATTGCCTTTGATATGAAAAAATGGGAGAACTTGCGTAAGTCCGACGAATTATATTCATATTTACTGGGTCAATTTGCGGACGATGAGAAGTATTATCTTCTGCTTGATGAAATTCAGATGGTTGAAGGCTTTGAGGAAGTTCTCAATGAAATTCGCAGCGAATACAACACCGATATCTACGTGACGGGTTCAAATTCAAAGTTGCTTTCGAGTGATATCAACACAATATTCCGAGGCAGAGGTATAGAAATAAAATGCTTCCCTCTATCATTTCAAGAGTTTTATTCTTTTCGCAAGGGTGATAAGAGAGAAGCCTTGGATGAATATATTTTATTCGGTTCCTTGCCGTATACTATTACAGAGCCGGATGAACCCGCAAAAAGAGATTATTTGGAAATGGTGGCAAACACCGTTATAACGCGAGATATGATTGATCGTTATGATATACGAAACGAAGAAGTCTTTTGCGGGGTAATCAATGTTCTTTGCTCATCTATCGGCTCGGCTGTATCGCCGAATAAAATAGCGAATACATTGCAAAGCAACGGATATAAATCTGTTGATAATGAGACTGTGAGTCGTTATCTGCAACACATAGTGGATGCTTTTCTTTTTTACAAAGTAGAGCGCTATGATCTCAAAGGAAGAGCCTATCTCAAAACACAAAATAAGTATTATGCCTGTGATATGGGCCTTCGCAATGCGCTTATACAGTACCGTCAGATGGAGGTTTCTCGTGCTATAGAAAACATTGTCTATTTTGAACTCATAAGGCGGGGTTATATCGTTGATATAGGAAAAAACAGGAATGAAGAAATTGATTTTGTTGCAAGAGATGCAGGAGGACGAAAAAACTATATTCAGGTCACTTACAGTATAGAGAATCCGAGTGTAAAAGAGAGAGAACTCTCCTCTTTCCGCGGTTTGGATGACGGTTATAAAAAGATACTAATAACAATGGACAGGACGCCATTTTCAAACCTGGAAAAAGGCTATAGGCTATTAACAGTTTTAGATTTTTTGGAAAATGATGATTCTATCGAGAATGTATAAGACCGTTATGCGTAAAACTTAAAAATACAGCAGGTTTTGCGCACGGAGTTATACACTTAAAATGTCGGGTTAAATAATAAAGAAACTGATATAAATGGAATGAAGTTTCAGAACTTACACAAAGTACGAAATTCAAGAATGATAGAGGCAACTAACAAGAGATTCTTGTTAGTTCGAATCGAAAGCACAAGGCAGGTATAAGAAAGCTTTTGGAGAGCAAAGGGCGATTTAGTCATAAACAAGTGGTTGAAAAAAGCCGAAAAGGAATTTGAAATCTATCGAGCCAGAGAAATGCGACAGCTCGAAAGCGATTTTGACCGTGCTGTAAAGCTACTTCAACAACAGTATGAAAAGGACAACGAAAAAAAGTGACACCATCGGTGACACAGTTGAGTCAAAGGAATACATCAAATTGGGAGAGAGCTTTCGGATGACGAATAAACTCGTGCGAAAAATTCGTGAAATTTCTTGAAACTGATGTCGTAAAGCGCTATATGGAGGATCATGTGAAGATAATCGAAATTAATAAAGAAGCGGCGGATAGAGTTGCTCCGCTTGTTGCTGATTTTCGGGTGACATTGAGTGAATATAAAAACATTATATCTCAAGCGGATATAGATTCAGGGAAGGAAGAAATTATTGACTTTTTAAATTCCGGCTATCCTGTATTTGCCGCAGAAGATGACGGAGTTTTGCTGGGCTACATTGTTTGCAGGATTGAAGAACCTTGTCTATGGGTTGAACATATTTATGTAAGTAAAGAACATAGGAGAAAGGGCATTGCAACAATGTTGTTTAATAAGGCAGAGGAGCTGGCAGCATTGATGGGAGAGGATACAGTATTCAATTATGTACATCCAAATAATGAAAATGCGATTTCTTTTCTTCGTTCAAAAGGATACACGGTTTTGAATATGATTGAGATAAGAAAACCGTACAAGGGTGAAAAACTGACAACCACCATCAAAGTTGATAAGAATGTTTTTGATTATTAACACCCAATTTTCTTGTTCCGGAATTAGTTAAAACCCCTGATGTCAGACAAATGCTACACTTAGAAAAGCTTGATTTTTAAAGGGTTTTACAGATTTGAATAAATGTAAAAACTGCGTTTTATTCTCGACTCTGCCTCAGGCACTGGCGTGCCATGCCTGATTGAAACGAATCAATTGTGTGTCCTGCGATATTGAAAAAAAGCGAAAAACGTATAAAAAAGCCGAATCCGGTCGATCTGTAAAGTTATTTAGAAAATGTATTGACACGGACGAAACATCCTGATAAGATGGTCACCGTGTCGCGCTGACTTTTGTCGTGCGCAATAGTTGGAGGAAGAGATAAACGATGAAAACGTATATGCCGAAAGCAAGCGAGGTGGATTGCCGTTGGTATCTCGTCGACGCCGAAGGGAAAGTACTTGGACGTTTGGCGACGGAGATCGCGACCATCTTACGCGGAAAGAATAAACCGGAGTACACCCCTCATATGGACATGGGCGACTTTGTCGTCGTCGTGAATGCCGACAAGGTTGTTCTCACCGGCAGGAAAGAGCAGCAGAAGCTGTACCGCCGCCATACCGGTTATCCGAGCGGTTTGCGCGAGGTTCCTTACGAACGCATGATGGCGAAACATCCCGAACGCGTTCTGGAGAAGGCCGTTCGCGGCATGCTGCCGAAGAATTCACTCGGGCGCGCGATGTTCCGCAAACTCAAAGTTTATGCCGGACCGAACCACAAGCACGAGGCGCAAAAGCCGGAAAAGATCGAGTTATAGTGACGGGGGAGAAGAAATATGGCTAATCAGCAAGGATTTTTTTATGGAACTGGACGCAGGAAGGAAGCCGTGGCGCGAGTCAGGCTGTACCCCGGTTCCGGTAGGATTACAGTCAACAAAAAACCGTTCGATGAGTATTTCCCTTTGGAGACTCTTCGCATGATCGTGCGTCAGCCCATCGTTGCCGCAAATGTTTCCGATCGCTATGACATCGTCGTCAATGTGCGCGGCGGAGGTATTGCTGGGCAGGCGGGCGCCATTCGTCACGGGATCGCTCGCGCCCTCGTCGACGCGGATAGCGAACAGTACAAGAAGACGATGAGAAAGCACGGATTCCTGACGAGAGACGCGCGCATTAAAGAGCGAAAAAAGCCGGGACTCAAAAAAGCGAGAAAAGCTTCTCAATTCTCCAAGCGTTAATGCGACGGGACAAATCTTTTCACGTATTCGCGAAAGTGGCAGATTTGACTCTGCCACTTTTCAGCTGTGGAAGACCGTGATGTAAATTTACTGATGAAAGCGGTGTTACGTTGTTGGATTTTTCTGTCATGACACAATCCCCGGATGAGACGCGAGAGATCGGTAAGCTGTTCGCGTCCGTTTTACGTGCGCGCGATGTCGTGCTGATGACCGGCAACCTCGGGGCAGGCAAGACTTGTTTTGTCGGCGGCGTCGCGGAGGCGTTACGTGTCAAAGGACACGTCTCGAGTCCGACGTTCACTCTGCTTCATGTCCATGAGCCTGCCGAAGAGAATCGGTTGCCGCTCAACCACTTCGACGTATATCGCCTGGACGGCGCGGAAGATTTTGTTCGCCACGGATTTGATGATATATCTTATCAGGATGGTATTACACTCATCGAGTGGGGTGATCGCGTACGCGGGGCGTTGCCCGACGATGTGATTGAGCTTGCCATCACATTCGGGAGTGACGATGATGAGCGAGTCCTGCGTTTTCTTTTCCCGGAAGGGAGAGAGTGTGACGGTGAAAAGTTTCGCCGACTTTTGGACGGTGAAGAAAGGCGAAAACGATGATTACGCTTGGTATCGATACAACGGGCAAGACCCTAGCCGTTGCCGTTCTAAGGGGTGATACTCCCGTTGCTGAGTTGTTACTGTCGACAGGGTATAGGCACGGCGTGACGCTTCAACCTTCCATCGAATACGTGCTCGGACAAGCCGATTTCAGAGTAAAAGATGTCGATCTCTTCGCCGTGACGACGGGACCCGGTTCCTTTACCGGGATACGGATAGGCCTTTCTTCCGTGAAGTCGATGGCCTATGCGGTCGGCGCGAAAGCCGTTGGCGTCTCATCGTTGCACGCCTTGGCGCGCTCGACCGTATGTGACGATCGTCCCGTCTTCGCGATGTTCGACGCGCGCGGCGGCCGTGTCTTTGGCGGATTATTCCGCGGGAACGAACAAACGCTTGGGGGAGAGCCTCAGTCGATCGCACTCTGGGTTGAAGCGATTAATAGGAAAATTGCTCCCGGCGAGATTGTGACGATGACGGGTGACGGCATCGATATTTTCCGGGAGGCGATCGAACGCGACAATCTCATCCTGCCGTTCGATGTCGTCTTTGTGCCTCTACACCAACGAGTGGTACGCGCTTCTGTCGTCGCGCAGATAGCGATCGAGTTGCTTGAAGACGATAAGACGGAAACCGATCCGTTTCTGCTCGATGCGCACTATGGCCTTCTCTCTTCGGCGGAACGCTCAGGAATTAGCGAGAAAACATGACGACTTCTTCCCCATTCATGTACGCTTTCACCGGGATAACAGAATGAAAAGAGATGATTCAATGACGGAGAGGGAAGAGAGGCGCGATGCCTATCATTACTTCGCGCAAGACGGGTCGTCTTGGATCGTCAGAGAGGCTGTGACGGGAGATCTTAATGATCTCGTAGCGCTCGACGATATCGCGAAATCCGTCCCGTGGGGTAGGGACGCCATCGCCGGGTTCATCGGGTGTGTACCGGGAGTGTTCATTCTTTTTCCGTCGAATCGTGTGGGGTTGACGCTTGGCGGACCGGTCGGTTTTGTCATCGCTCGGTGGGTTGGTGACGAGTGCGAGATCATGTCGATCGGCGTTCACCCTCAATACCGCCGCCTAGGTCTGGGGTGCGTGTTGATGGAGACCGTGAGGCGAACGGCCTTGGTCCACGGAAAGACGTCTTGGATTCTGGAGGTTCGTGAACACAATACGCCCGCCCTTTCTCTATACAAAAGCATCGGTTTTCACGAGGTCGGCAAAAGGCGAGGTTACTATATAGACACGGGCGAAGCGGCGATCTTGATGCGAGGTGATACGACCAACGGCGATCCGTAACGGCGGATCGTTCTACTCCTGCGTTTTACAAGTTTCGTCATGAATTTTTACTTTCTATCAATCAAAATCGCGGTCAGCTTGGCAAAATGACTGATTTCATGGTTGGAACGACAAGAAATTAGGCGAAAATATGGTGTTAAGCTGTTCAATCTCTGATTGACAGCCTATTGGTGACATTTTTATACTGAATTTCACAATCACTTGCCTGCCTGTCGGGATGTCCGGAACGGAGGAACGCCATGTCAAAAAAAGGTGTCGTCTTTCATTGTAAAGAGGAGACATTAATGAAGGCGATCGCGATGATTATCCAAATATCGTCTCATTTTGATTCAAGCATTTTTATTGAAAAAGATGGTCGTCGCGCAAATGCGAAGAGCCTGCTCGGCGTTCTATCTCTAGGAATCGAACAGGGTGATTATCTCACCCTATCCGCTGAAGGCGATGACAAGGAAGAAGCACTCGAAAGGCTTTCCCTGTACGTAATGGCCGATGGATAAAGAACGGCGGTGACGTATACGCCGTCAAGAGGGGGTCATCTTTCAGATGACGACACTTCCAACGAACAATAACATATTTGACGCTCAACTCGAGTTGGTGCCAGATGAACCCGGTGTCTACCTCATGCGTGACAAATCGGGTTCTGTTTTATACGTGGGAAAAGCGAACTCGTTAAGGCAACGTCTCGCCACTTATTTCGCTCCGAATCCCGATGTCGACGAGCGCATCGCTTCCATGATTTCACGCATTGCCTCTTACGACACCATTATCTGTGACAATGAGTTAGAGGCGTTCATCTTGGAAGCGAACCTGATCAAAAAACACCGCCCGCGTTACAACATTCTCATGCGTGACGACAAGGAATACCCCTACATTCATGTTACATTGCAAGAAGATTATCCCCGCGTAATGAGAGCGTTTCGCGTCGGTGACGACATCGAGGAGGGAGCACGCTACTTCGGTCCATGGTTGAGCGGCGATATTAATCGTGCGTTACAGGTACTGGGATCGATCTTTCCTCTCCGTCATTGCAAGCTCGACCTGCCACGCGAAATGGGAAAAAGACGACCGTGTCTCAATGCTCATATCGGGCGATGTCTCGCACCCTGTGCCGGAAAGATTTCAAAAGAAGATTATCGGCAGATGGTCGACGAAGTCTGTCTCTTCCTCGAAGGGCGGACAGACGATTTGATTCGAAGATTGCACCGCGATATGCTAGCGGCATCCGACAGACTCGATTTTGAGGAAGCGACCGTTCTGCGCGGGAAATGGCAGGCACTCACCCGTTTGCGTGAACAACAGCGCGTCGTCGATGTTTCAGGCGGTGATCGAGACGTCTTGGCGATTCACCGCAACGGTTATGAAATCGCTATTGCGAAACTTGAGGTCAGAGACGGGCGCGTGACAGGATGTGTCCACACGTTTGCCGAGGATTGCGGCGGTGCGGATGGCACGTACCTTTCGACTTTTTTACGGGAGCATTATCGTACCGCATCCCAAGTTCCGCCCGAGATTCTTGTATCGGCTTTCCCGGATGAGTTGGAATTGGTGACTCGTTTCTTACGTGAAAAACGAGGTCGCGCCGTCACAATTCGTCGCCCGCAGCGCGGATCGAAGAAAGCTCTACTTGAACTGGCGATGATGAATGCCGACCGGGCACTTGTGAGACGGTCATTGTCGCGAGGTTCCGACCCGCAAATGCTCGAGCGGACACTGGCGTTGCTCGGTCGATTTGCAGGTATTGAACGATTTCCTTTTCGTATCGAGGCATACGATATTTCGCACCACGGGAAAGGCGCGCGGTCAGGATCGATGGTCGTCTTCCGGCAGGGCAAACCGGAGAGAGCCTCTTACAGGCATTTTTCGATTAAAGGATTCGAGGGGATCGATGACTATAGAGCGCTCGCCGAAATCATCGGTCGCCGCCTTGCTCGCTTGAACGAGGAGTCTTTCGGAAATCGCCCCGATCTCATCCTTGTCGATGGTGGAGTCGGCCATGTCTCCGCGGCGCTCCCGCTCGCTGAGCGGCATGGACTGCCGGTCGCCGGTATGGTGAAAGATGACCGCCATCGCACGCGCGGGCTCGTCCTGCCGTCCGGTAAAGTTGTAGAATTGACGACGGCAGGTTCACTCCGTGATTTTCTTGCCGATGACGAGCAAGGCGATAAAGAGGACGATTCGCTGCGTGAGTCGGAGGACTTACGTGCGATGAGACTCGGACTACTTCATTTATTGACATCGATTCAGGACGAGGCACATCGTTTTGCGTTGCGCCATAATCGGAGAGTTCGCAAGAAACAGGCTATGCGGTATGCGCTTGAAACTATACCGGGAGTCGGTCCCGCCCGGAGGAAAAGGTTGTTGGAGCATTTCGGCACGAGCAAAAAAGTAAGCGAAGCTAGTCTCGATGAGTTAAAAAGCGTCACAGGTATACCGTATACGGTGGCGGAAGCGGTGTACAATCATTTTAAAGAGTGAGAACAAAAACAGTCGAAACGAATAGAAGACACGACATGAAGTTATTTGCCATTTCCGATCTCCATTTCGCTTTATCCGTCGACAAACCGATGGACGTGTTCGGGAGCCGATGGGCAGATCATGTCGAGCGCATTATCGCGCACTGGCATCGCGACATCTCGGACGAGGACACTGTACTTATCGGCGGCGATATCTCGTGGGGTAACTCGCTCGAGGAGGCGGAGTCCGATTTAGGCTTGCTGAATACATTGCCGGGAGAGAAGATCCTTTTGCGCGGCAATCACGATTACTGGTGGACAACAGTTAGAAAGATGGAGCAATTCTGTCGCGTGAAGGGCTTTCAGTCGTTACGTTTTTTGCGAAACAATGCGCTTTCTGTCGCCGGTTTCCATGTGTGCGGTGCGCGGGGATGGGTCTTGCCTCAGGATAAGGAATTTTCGAATGAAGACGAAAAGATTTTGAATCGCGAGAACATTCGGTTGGAGCTTTCGTTGACAGAGCTCAGGCGACTGAGAAAGAATGAAGGGTGCGAACGCCCGAGCGTCGCTCTGATGCATTATCCGCCCATTTCGGAGGCGGGCGATGCGTCGGTTCTGAGTGTGCAGTTGGAGGAAGCGGGGGTCGATGTATGTGTATTCGGACATATTCATCACGCTGTCCCGTTATATCTTGCTGGACCGGAGATTCATGGTGTTAAATATCTGATCGCCTCGTCGGATCAGTTGGACTTTCGTCCGCTATTGATCGGAGAAGACGGCGTGTTCGATCAGTTCGAATGAATGCGCCGACTGCAATGGAGCAGTCGACGATGTGACTTTAGTGGGAGTGACTATGCCGAAAAGTATGACAGGGTTCGGTAGAGCCGTTGCGACAGCCGAGAACAGGACATTCCGAGCGGAGTGTCGTTCCGTCAATCATCGTTTTCTCGAATTGTCGATACGGATGCCTTCAGCATTCAATGTTTACGAACCGATGGTACGTGCCAAAGCGCAGGATTATTTGTCACGCGGACGCGTTGAGATTAAGGTGATCGATGAAACGGGTGGAACGTCTCGTGCACGAATCAACGTCGATCGGGAACTTGCCCGTTCGTACCTTGACGCCTTGATGGAACTTGAGCTCATGACCGGCATGCCATCGCCTGATCGCATCGGATGGTTGTCCCGTTGCGACGGCGTTCTTTGTGCCGGGCAAGAAGACGAGGATGATGAGTTCGTCGCGGAGCTGATTGTCGAGGCGGTCGAAGGCGCTCTTCAAAAGCTCAATGAAGCACGAGAAGAGGAGGGGGCCTTTATCGCGAAGGACCTCTTGGACAAGGTCGCCGAGTTTAAGGAACATATCGTTCTCGTCGAGGAGCGCGCACCCGAGATTCCGTCCATTTACCGCGAGAAGCTCTTGGCAAGGGCCGAGGAATTGCTTGAGGAGAAAAGACCTGAGTGGTATGACGATCAACGCCTGTTTGCGGAAACGGCGCTATACGCCGATCGCGCCTCGATCGATGAAGAGGTGACGCGCCTCGCCGCACATATTAGCGCTTTGGAAGAGGGACTCCGATCGTCGGAGCCCGTCGGTCGAAGACTCGATTTTCTCATTCAGGAAATTTTTAGAGAGATCAATACGATCGGATCTAAGGCGGGAGATCTCGTTTTGACACAGACGGTTGTCGAGATGAAGACGCTGATCGAAAAAATCCGCGAACAAGTTCAGAATTTGGAGTGAGGTGCGAGATGTCTTATGAGATGATACCGGTTGGACACGGAAATTTCGTTGCACGGGCGCGTTTAATCGCCGTTGTGACATCGGATTCCGCCCCGGCGAGGCGGCTGATACAGGACGCGCGAGATCGTTTTTCGTTGATCGATGCGACGGGTGGGCGAAAGACGCAGTCCGTACTGGTGATGGACAGTGACCATGTCGTTATTTCCGCCATAAAACCTGAATCGCTTCAACTCGAACTGAAGAAGGAGAGTGAAAGTGATGAAGAATAACCGAAAAACAGAAAAAAACAGAGGACTGCTCGTCGTGCTGAGTGGGCCGTCCGGTGTCGGCAAGAACTCCATGATCAGAGCGCTCATCGATGATGACCCGAGTCTTTTCCACTCGATTTCCGTAACGACACGCGAACCTCGCAAGGGTGAGATCGACGGCGTCGCCTACCACTTCGTCTCCAAAGATAAATTCCGGGCACTGATCGGTGCCGGAGATATGCTTGAGTATGATCTCTATTGTGATGAGTATTACGGCACACTCCAATCGCTTATCACTGAAAAGACGGACAAAGGAATCGATGTCCTGCTCGATCTGACGATAAAAGGCGCTCTTGAACTCAAGAAAAACGACCCCAATGCCGTCCTGATCTTTTTGATGCCGCCATCGTTGGATGCATTGCGTGAACGCCTGCTCGACCGCGGAACGGAATCATGCGAGCGCATCGAACAGCGCTTGAAAACGGCGGAGCGCGAAATGGGCTGTATTGACTCATTTGACTATCTTGTTATCAATGATGCGGTGGAAGATGCCGTTGAAGACATCAAGGCGATCATGAGAGCCGAAAAAAGGCTCGTGACAAGGTCTTTTGTTGACGAGAGTGAGGCGGACAGAGTATAATTTTTTAGGTTTCGTTTTTTAATAATATCTAATGTAAATAGGTGAACGGATAGGAGTTATCGATGTTGACATATCCTTCAATTGAATCGTTATTGCCGAGGGCTGAGAACCGATATGTGCTTGCGATGCTGACCGCAAGGAGAGCAAGACAGCTGACGGCGGGCGCAAGGCCGACAGTCGATTCGGGAACACCGAACCACGTGTCGCTAGCCAGTGAAGAGATTGCTACGGGAACGGTAGTCTACCGGTATGGTAAGTGGGATGTCGTTGTGCCCGAGCACCCGTTGATTATTGCGGCGAGAGAAGCTGCCGAGCGCGAAGCGCGTGCAAAAGAAGAAGAAGAACGTCTCGAAGAACAGAGTCGCATCCTGCGCCAGACTGATCGCTTCTCCGACGATGAAGTCTTCAGTCAAGCCGGCATTACTGCGGAAGACGCCTCTTTGATCGCTGAGCGGTTGATTGCTCAACTTGAGGAGGAAGAGCGCAGGGCTGCTGAGGAAGAAGAGGCGGCAAATGAGGAGATTGAAGAAGAGGACGAGTTTTTTCAAGATATTGCCGAACCTGAAATAGCCGATGAATCGGATCTTACCTAAGAATAATCGTATCGATAGACGGATCATCGCGGTCGATTGAAATCCGAGAAAGGAACTTCATGTCAAAAAAACAACACGCCCTTGCGGATATTGTCGCGCTGTGTAACAACAGAGGCTTCATTTACCAAGGATCTGAAATATATGGCGGCCTTGCCAATTCGTGGGATTACGGACCGTATGGCACAACACTGAAGAATCGTCTAAAAGCGGCTTGGTGGCGTCGCTTCATCGAGACGTGTCCTCTCAATGTCGGGATCGACGCTGCGATCCTGATGAACCCGCAAGTATGGGTCGCATCGGGACACGTCGCCGGGTTTTCCGATCCGATGATCGATTGCAGACAGTGCAGAGCTCGTGCGCGCGCCGATCAACTGATCGACCAGTGGAATGTCTCGCAAGGTATCAAGCTCAATGTTGACGGATGGGAGAATGAAGCGCTTCACGGTTACATCCATGAGAATAGAATTCCATGTCCTCAATGCGGAGCGTATGACTTTACTGACGTGCGCAAGTTCAATTTGATGTTCAAGACGTACCAGGGCGTCACGGAAGACAGTCTCTCTGAAATCTACTTGCGCCCTGAGACGGCACAGGGTATTTTTGTCAACTATCGTAATGTTCAACGTACATCGCGTAGAAAGATTCCCTTTGGTATCGGGCAGATCGGCAAAGCTTTCCGCAACGAGATTACGCCGGGAAACTTTATCTTCAGGACGCGTGAATTCGAGCAGATGGAGCTTGAGTTTTTCTGTGAGCCCGGAACCGATCTCGAATGGTTCGAGTACTGGTGCGATTTCTGCGTTAAATGGCTGAATGACCTTGGACTGCCGGCGGATAAGCTTCGTCTGCGCGCTCACAGCCAGGAGGAACTCTCCTTCTATTCGCTTGCGACAACCGATATCGAGTATCTGTATCCTTTCGGTTGGGGCGAATTATGGGGGATCGCCGACAGAACCGATTACGACCTGAAACAACATATGGAGCACGCGAAAGAGGATTTGAGCTATTTCGATCCTGAAAAAGGCGAAAAATACGTTCCGTATGTCGTCGAACCGTCGCTCGGCGTTGACCGTCTCTTGCTTGCCATGCTCTGTGAAGCGTATGAGGAAGAAGAGCTTTCGGACGGAGAGAAGCGAACGGTTCTGCGGTTCGCGCCTTTTCTTGCGCCCGTGCAAGTGGCCGTGTTGCCGCTTTCCAATAAACTTCGCGAAGATGCAGATAAAGTGTATCACGAGCTCGTCAAGCATTACGTTTGTGAATTTGACGACCGCCAGTCGATCGGAAGGCGTTATCGTAGACAGGATGAGATAGGGACACCGTACTGCGTGACATTCGATTTCGATTCGCTTGAAGATCACGCCGTGACGATTCGTGAACGCGATTCAATGGAGCAAGTGCGCGTTCCCATCGATCAACTCGTAAGTTATTTTAACGGCAAGTTCGACCTGCCGTAAATGATAAAAAACGGAACATGTCACCGATTTTTTAATATCGGTGCTTTTCAAGTCTAAAACCGAAAAATGGAGGAATAAAGATGACGAAATACGTCTACATGTTTTCTGAGGGAAACACATCGATGCGTAACTTGTTGGGCGGCAAAGGCGCCAACCTAGCCGAGATGGTGGGAATGGGACTGCCGGTGCCCGACGGTTTTACGGTCACGACTGAAGCTTGCAATCGCTATTACGGCGACGAACAGAAAATTGCGCCGGAAATTGAAGAGGAGATTTTTGAATCGCTCGTAAAACTTGAAAATGCGACGGGAAAAGAATTCGGAAATCCCGATAAACCGTTGCTCCTGTCCGTCCGTTCAGGTGCGCGCGCCTCAATGCCAGGCATGATGGATACCGTCCTCAATCTGGGTCTGAACGACGTCGTGGCGGATGGGTTGACGAAGTTGACTGACAACCGTCGTTTCGTTCTCGACAGCTATCGTCGTTTCATCATGATGTTTTCCGACGTCGTGCTGAACATTTCACGTTCGCACTTTGAGGATGCGTTCGATCATATCAAAGCCGAGGCTGGTGTGACACAGGATCTCGACTTGTCCGTCGCCGATTTGGAGAAGGTTTTGGTAGAGTTCAAGGCGATATTCGAACGCGAGCAGGGCGAGCCGTTTCCGCAAGATGTGAAAAAACAGCTCATCCTCGCTGTCGAGGCCGTGTTCCGTTCGTGGAATACGGATCGTGCCGTCTATTATCGTCAGATGCACAATATTCCCTCGCACTGGGGTACGGCTGTTAACGTCCAAGAGATGGTCTACGGCAACATGGGCGAGACATCGGGTACGGGTGTCGCCTTTACGCGAAACCCCTCCACCGGTGAGAATGAGCTTTATGGCGAATACCTCATGAATGCACAGGGAGAGGACGTTGTTGCCGGCGTTCGCACGCCGCTGACGATCGACCATTTGGAAGAGCAGATGCCTGAGGCCTTTAAGCAATTTGTCGACATTGCGGAGCAGCTCGAAGAGCACTACGGAGATATGCAGGATCTCGAGTTTACGATCGAAAACGGCAAGCTCTTCATTCTTCAGACGAGGAGCGGTAAGCGCACAGCGACAGCCGCTCTGCAAATCGCTGTCGATATGGTGACCGAGGGCATGATTTCTCGTGAAGAGGCGTTGCTTAGCATCGATCCGAAACAACTCGACGCTCTGTTGCACCCCGCGTTCGACCCCGACGCGCTCGCTAAGGGCAAGCGGATCGCGAAGGGGTTGCCGGCTTCTCCCGGAGCAGCTTACGGGCAACTCGCCTTTACGGCGGCACAGGCGGCCAAGGCTAAAGAGGAAAAACGTCGCGTGATTCTCGTCCGTGAGGAGACGTCTCCGGAGGACATTCAGGGCATGAACGCCGCCGAGGGCATCTTGACATCGAGAGGCGGCATGACATCTCACGCTGCCGTCGTGGCGCGTGGCATGGGTAAGTGCTGTGTTGCCGGGTGTTCTGAGGCCATCATCAACGAGAGAATGCAGACACTGACGATTGGCGACACTGTTTACGGTCCCGACTCATTCATCTCGCTTGACGGCTCGACGGGCATCGTCTACGAGGGACAGATCGAGACACGCGATGCCGAAGTGTCAGGCAACTTTCAAGTGATTATGGAGTGGGCGGACGAGATCAGCGACATGAAAGTTCGCACGAACGCCGACACGCCGCACGACGCGCAAGTCGCTCGCGACCTCGGCGCCGTAGGGATCGGATTGACGAGAACGGAGCATATGTTCTTTGAAGCCGACCGCGTTTTCCTGTTCCGTCAAATGATCGTCGCACGCAACGAAGAAGCGAGAAGAGAAGCATTGGCGAAAATTCTGCCGATGCAACAGAATGATTTCTACGGTCTGTTCCGCGTGATGGACGGCTTACCGGTTATCATCCGCTTGCTTGACCCGCCGTTGCACGAGTTCCTGCCGACGACGGAAGAGGAAATCAAAGAGCTTGCCGAGGAGCTTGGCATTACATACGAGCGTCTCAACGACATCGTGACGGAGCTGAGCGAGATCAATCCGATGCTCGGTCACCGCGGATGTCGACTCGCCGTCAGCTATCCCGAGATTGCCGAGATGCAGACTGAAGCGATCATCAAAGCCGCTTTGCAGGCCACTGCCGAAGGGTATGTCGTGATACCGGAGATCATGGTACCGTTGATCAGCGAAGTCAAAGAGCTCGAGTTCTTGAATCGCGTGATCAGGGAAACTGCAGACCGTCTCATCGCCGAGTCGGGCCAATCACTCAAGTATTTGGTCGGAACGATGATCGAAATCCCGCGCGCATGTCTCTTGGCGGACGATGTCGCCATGGAAGCTGATTTCTTCAGTTTCGGTACGAACGACTTGACACAGATGACGTACGGATTGTCACGCGATGACGCCGGCAAGATCCTTGAGGCGTACTATCAGAAAGGCATCTTCGATGCCGATCCGACGGCACACCTCGACCGTCTCGGAGTCGGTAAGCTGATGAGAATCGCTGTCGATCTCGGTCGCAAGGCGAAACCCGAGCTCGAACTCGGTATCTGTGGAGAACACGGAGGCGATCCGTATTCCGTTGAATTCTGTCAGATCCTCGGGCTGGACTACGTCTCATGCTCGCCGTTCCGCGTTCCGATCGCGCGTCTTGCCGCCGCTCAGTCAGCGCTTCGTTACCCGCGCGAAAGCTAATCGACATTCGTTAGTTGTGGTGGTCGTGAAGAAGTCGCAGATGCTGACTTCTTCACGACCGCCTTTTATATTCCTCACCCGCATAAGCTCTTGATCGAGTGGAGGACAGGATGGAGAAAGAACACGCAAAGAAAAAGAGGGGACGTATCCCGGAGATTGATTTTCTTCGCGGTTTAGCCTTGCTTTTGATGGTATGGCACCACGCGATGTACGATGTCCGCTACATCTTCGGTATCGATGCCTTTGCGTTTCAGGACTCTTATTGGTTTTATCGGATTGGTCGCCCTATCGTTCTCGCGCTGTTTCTCCTTGTTTCCGGGATTAGTACGAGATTTTCGGGGAATAATTTGAAACGCGGTCTCAGGATGCTTCTCTTCGCAGTGATTGCGACAGTTCTGACTGCTATTGTCGAAGTGATCACCAATTGGATGGGCGTGATTTTCTTCAATGTGTTCCATGTAATCGCCCTATCGACACTTTGTTACGTCCTCATCGAGCATCTCTTTATCGGTAGGCATCGCGCGTCACCGGACGGTACCTTGGATGTAGAGTTGAGCGAACGACCGGAGCGCAAACCGGGTCGCCCAGTTATGAACGGTATCTTGGATGTAGAGTTGAGCGAACGACCGGAGCGCAAACCGGGTCGCCCAGTTATGAACGGTATCTTGGATGTAGAGTTGAGCGAACGACTGGAGCGCAAACCGGATCGCTCAGTTATGAACGGTATTTTGGATGTAGAGTTGAGCGAACGACTGGAGCGCAAACCGGGTCGCTCAGTTATGAACGGTATTTTGGATGTAGAGAGACAAAAAGCGAAAATGATCGGCTTTATGATTGGATTCGCCGCATTCGCTGTCGCCATCGGCTATGTCATCGCTCCGATTCTGCCAAATGTGACGCGAAATCCTTTGTTCGTCATCCTCGGTTCGCCGGTCGCGGGTGTTCAGACGCTCGACCAGTTGCCTCTCTTCCCGTATCTCGGATATTTCCTCCTCGGAGGTGCCATCGGTCAAACGCTCTATGCATCGGGCGAACCGTTTTGGAAGGGCGAGAGAGGGTTGTTCCATACTGTCGGTCGTCCCATTCGATTCATGGGTAGACATGCTTTAATCGTCTATCTGTTTCACCAACCGGTTTTGCTCTCGCTCCTGTGGCTTCTATCACAGATTGGATTGTTTTAGATAAATGTGGACGATAAGGCCGGTGCAGCCCGCCTGAAGCTTCTGTCAAAGATTGGACTGTTTTAGATAAATGTGGACGATAGGCTCGGCGCAGCCCGCCTGAGGTTCCTGTCAAAGATTGGATTGTTTTAGATAAATGTGGACGATAGGACCGGCGCAACCCGCCTGAAGCTCCTGTCAGAGATTGGATTGTTTTAGATAAATGTGGACGATAGGATCGGTGCAGCTCGCCTGAAGCTCCTGTCACAGATTGGATTGTTTAGATAAATGTGGACGATAGGATTGGTGCAGCTCGCCTGAAGCTCCTGTCATAGATTGGATTGTTTTAGATGGAACGTTTTCGCTTTCTTTTGGAGATGATCCTGTGACGCTCACGATTGAAGCGATCGGCTACGACGGGGCGACTGCGCTCGCCGAGATGGCGAGTCTCTTTTTTGATCGCCCGCGGCAAAGAAATGACGGTCGCATACAAATCCCTTATGGAGAGAATGTCAGAATCGAATCACTCATAAGCGATGGAGTGTCCTCAGATCTCGTTGTCGCCACGACGAAATTCATGGAAGACGCGTGCGACAAGATGAGATGGGTCGCGCGTGATTCGATTGCTCTAGACATTCCGGGAGACGAATGGAGACGGGAGGCGAAACGTCAGCTTTACGTCATTTTATCGCGCGAGACGGGAATATCGTTTCCGTGGGGAGCGCTTATGGGCGTTCGTCCGACACAGATCGCCTGTCAGGAAATTGAGCGAGCGACTTGGAATAATCAAGGTCTTCAAAGTGAATGGTACGGGAAAGTGTTCGACCGTATGACTCACTACTGGAAACTATCCGAACAAAAAACGAAGCTCGTGATCGAGACTGCGCTCGCTGAACAGCGCATCTTGACGTCGTTGGCGTACCCGAAAATAAACGGCGCGGTAGCGAACAGATGTGACAATCTTATCATTCAGGGGACGGGTGTCGTCTATCCTTATGTCGTCTATGTCGGTTTGCCGTTCTGCCCGAGCCGCTGTGCATACTGCAGTTTTATCGCCCGCGATGCCGGACGGTATGCGGAGCTGCTGGAGCCTTATGTGGATGCTGTCATCAGAGAAGCAAGGATGACATTCTCTCGGGGATTCAAGGGTGAAGTCGCGGCTGTGTACTTTGGAGGAGGTACGCCTACAAGTTTGCCGGCTCCATTATTCGAGCGCTATCTCTCCGGCGTTTTAAAATCGATCCCGCTCATGTCCGATGCGGAATTGACGATGGAGGCGGGGAGACCCGATACGATCGATGAAGAAAAGCTTTCAATCATACGCGACAAAAAGTTCGATCGACTCTGCATCAATCCTCAGACGATGCGCGACGAAACGCTCCGCATGATCGGTCGCGCTCATACGGTCGAAGAGACGCTTAGAGTATTCGAGTTGGCACGTGCTATGGGGTTTCGCGATATTAATATGGATCTTATCGCCGGTCTTCCGGGAGAGGGCGCGCCGGAATTGCTCGAGTCGATCGTTCGGATCGCAAAGCTTGCCCCCGAGAGCATTACGCTCCACACGCTGGCGGTGAAACGCGGTTCTGCCTTGATCGAGCATGAAGTGCCGCACGTACTTTTTTATCCTGATAAGGCGTTAATCGACGCCGTCGAGCAATCACACGATTGTCTGCGTACACACGGCTATGCGCCATATTATCTCTATCGACAACGTAACTGTCGGTCAGGTTTGGAGAACACGGGGTTTGCGAGAGAGGGTCATGCCTCCATCTACAATGTCGCCATGATGAGCGATGCCGTTCCCGTGATCGGATTCGGCAGCGGCTCGACGTCGAAGGCTATACGAGGTCTTCAGGCGTCGCGCGTTCACAACCCCAAAGACTTATCGGTCTATATCAGCCGTGTTGAAGAACAGGTTGAGAAGAAGCGAGCACTTTTTAGTACTGTCAAATAATGATCGCAACTTTGGACTCCTGTAGGTAAGTCGTAGTCGTTGTTTCAGTAAAGGGGGTACCCCCTTCACTAAAGAGTCGGTTTATTCCATGCTGCTATGCAGCGAGTTGCGAACATCAGTCTACGTGCACCACTTTTTAGCCTTTAATCTGTTGCAGTTAGCGTTGGGTGATCATAAAAAGATCTTTTACAATTCAACGATCTCGATCTCTTTTGCTTCGTGGTTATTATTCTCTACGAATGTCAAGGTTACGACATCGGGTCGCGCGAAAAAACGGGCGTGAATATGAACCGTCCCGAGCCCGGCACTTACGATCAACGTGAACCGGTCGCCGATCTTATAGACCCCTTTCCAGTGCTTTTTCCCCATGCGTGGGCGGATGAGCGGTATGCCGAAAAAGGTTACTTGGCCGTGGTGTGAGTGCCCCGAAAGGATCATGCCGGGAGTCGGTGCGGAGATTCTCTCCGTAAACCAATCGGATTCATGCACGAGATAGAGCGAAAAGGACAAAGGCTCGGTGAGTCCGAGAGCCTTGGTGGCTTTCGTCCGTATGATTGAGTATGTTTCGTTGTGAAGCTTGGGCTCATAGTGTAGCGCGTTAGCGAACCCCCAGACGGGGAGACCGCAGAGTTCAATGCCCTCGTTCTCCAGTACGGTAAAGCCCGTTTCGCGCAATAGCGGAACACTCCATGCACGGTTACGCGGCGCTTCGACATCATGATTCCCGAGAATGGCCCATTTCCCTAGGGGAGCGTCAAGTGAAGCGAGCGCGCGGAGAACCATCTCTCGAAAATCCGGATCGCTGAGTGGCGTTCTCTCTTCCACTAAATCGCCTCCAAAGATGATGGCGTCCGGTTTCTCTCGCATCACGGCGCGCATTCTTCGTAGAAGCATTTTTTCTGTAGTGGAGACGCAGGTGTGTAAATCGGAGAAAAAGACGATCCTTTTGCCTTCGCAGGGGATACGTGACCAGGACGACGGGAAGCGCACTTCAACCTTGCGCCGCTTAACCCATAACGGTTCAACGAAGAAACCGTAAAGAAGACAAAGCGTCCCTAACACAAGAGTAGAAAAGAGAATGATCAGCGCAATATCCATGGATAAAGATTAACACACTGGCGAAAGTGACTTGATGGCAAGCCATACCCAAGAATTGTTACCGTGATTGTGAGTATACCAACACAAATTCGTTCGTAAAGAGAAAAGGTCGCCCCACAACATTGTGTGAGGCGACCTCCTCTCAAGATTCATCGGCATTGTGTAAGCGACCGATGGAGTTTGATTAAGTTTCTTGCTCAGTTAACCTGAGTACGATATCCGAAGACTATTATCCAAGGAAGACGATCTTCGCGATGAAGATAAGTGCGAGAACGTACATCAACGGACTGATCTTCTTGAACTTACCGGTGAGCATATTGATGAGCACGTAGAAGATGATGCCCCACATGATGCCCGCCGAGATGCTGTAGAAAAACGGCATCGCAAGGAGCGTGATGTAAGCAGGGATCGCCTCTGTCAAGTCGTCAAAGTCGACTTTTAGGATTGCGGACATCATCAGGAACCCGACGTAGATCAAAGCTGCCGCCGTCGCGAATGCCGGGATGGCGATGAAGATCGGCGACAAGACGATCGCAACGATAAAGAGAATTCCTACAGTCAGAGCCGTGAGCCCTGTCCTGCCGCCTTCAGCGACACCGGCTGAGCTTTCGACGAACGTCGTGACGGTTGACGTGCCCAAGAATGCACCAACCGTTGTGCCGACGGCATCTGCAAGAAGCGCGCCTTTAATCCCGGGCAAACGTCCTTTTTCATCAAGCATGTTGCTCTTTGAAGCGACTCCGACAAGTGTTCCCAGCGTGTCGAAGATATCAACAAACAGGAAGGAGAACATGATGACAATGAAGTCCATGACATTAAAGTTCGCAAACGCTTCGGCGCCAAAGCACTGCCCGATGAGTGATCCGAAGCCCGTAAAGTCGGGCGCACCCCATCCGGGATAAAGTGAGTAGAATCCGATTTCAGGATTGGGAACGTAAAGTCCTATGAGCTGTGCCAGAATACCAACGACCCAGATACCGAGCATGCCGATCAGGAGCGCGCCCTTCACACGTTTGTGCGCGAGGACGGCGATGAGTACGACACCCAAGAGCGTGAGAAGCGCAAAGATACCGGCTGTTTTGAACGAATCTTTGTAGACAACCTCTGAAACCAATGTGGCGGGATCGCCTTGGACGATCTTACCATTTTGCAGACCGATGAACGCGATGAACAGACCAATGGCAGCGCCGACAGCATTTTTAAGTGACAGCGGGATCGCGTTGAAAAGTGCTTCACGCGCATTCGTCAAGGACAGTAGGATGAAGATGACTCCCTCTACGAAGACGGCAAAGAGAGCGAACTGCCACGAATAGCCCATCTTTAAGACAACCGTAAAGGCGAAGTAGGCGTTAAGACCCATGCCGGGAGCGAGTGCGAACGGCAGATTCGCAAAGAACGCCATGCAAATGCAGGCGATGGCCGATGAGATGGCAGTAGCGATCAGTACGCCGCCCATACTCATCCCCGTAACACCTAGGATGCTGGGATTGACCGCCAGAATGTACGCCATTGTCATAAATGTCGTCAGACCAGCGGCAAGCTCACCCTTCACGGTTACGCCGTGTTCCTTGAGCTTAAACCATTTTTCAAACATACAACAACCTCCTCTTAATGGTTGGCTTCGACGAAAGTCTCATATTCTATCGAAGCTAATGTTAATAAATACACGATACCACTAAAATGTGAACGATTGTTGAACTTATACATAGTTTTTCACAAAGATGTGAATTTTTCGTAAGAGTATGCATATCCTTTCTTAAAGATAAACGGTCGATTTGATGCATGTGGGACTGAAGACGACAGAAGTGAACCGCAGTATCTTCATTCGGGCGCAAACCTAAACTCTCGCATCAATGACATAACCGACGAGCGCGAACCGCAGTATCTTCATTCGGGCGCAAACCTGAACTCCCACATCGATGACATGCGAATAATATCGAACAATCAAAAGGGACAATCTTTCGATCGTACGCGCGAAAACTCTCTGATACTACATCTTAATGTGGGAAGCTAATCAAGTATTTTTTTTCGACAAATAGGCATCGATCGTAAGGTAAGGACCACAGTTTCCTTTACAGTTCCCCCATTCGCCTCATTAGACTTCAAGCATGAGCGCTTATGTTGGAAAATCATCGGAATTCTAGCACGCGCGAGTTTACTGGATTTCAAGCAAGAGCGATTGCGTTGGAAAATCACTGGAACTCTAGCACGCGCGAGCTTACTGGATTTCAAACGTGAGCGATTGCGTCGATAGTCTCGGACTTCGAACATGAGCAATTACGTCAAAAGATTGGGATCTCTCGCATGAGTGGTTATGTCGAAAAATATCTTTGCGGAAAAGCCGCACTCGACTATTTGGACGTGCCGGCAATCCGAGGCAAAATAGAGCCTCCCGACATGATCTTCCCCGAAGAATATGTCATCTTTACAGATAAACCCCTCTACCGCCCCGATCGAGCCAAAATACACACCTGTAGCATCCTCGGTGCAGAGAAATATGTAGATGGACGTGCGTGTACCCTCCCCTTAGTCTTCCTGCAAGTCGCTCTGGAGTATAGCATCCACGAGTTAATCTATCTCGGTCTTCAAATCTGCTCCTATCGCGAAGGCGATCGCCCTCGATGCACCGTCGAAGAACTACGCACATGCGCGGAAGAGTTACGAGGGCACCGGGGCCGCAGAAAAGCACTCCGCGCCATTCGATATCTTGCGGACAATTCACGTTCTCCGATGGAATCGATCCTCTACATGTTCCTTCGTTTGCCCAATGCTCTCGGAGGATGCGGTTTTAAAGAGATCGTTTTCAACGAAAAAATAGTCTTGGACGGAGACAATAACAAGACATACTTCGCCGATCTCTACGTTCCCTCATGCAAGCTCGATATCGAATACGACAGCGAGGAATTCCATAGCAGCGCGTCAGAAATATCGAGAGACCGGGAACGTGCTGCTCATCTGGAAGCGGAAGGCTATCGAGTTGTATCAGTGGGCTATTCTCAACTCAACAACTTGAAAGCCTTTCGCAACTTAGCGCGACAGCTTTCCCGCCTAATAGGAAAACGCATTTACATCCGTGCGAGGAAGTTTTTTGAGAACTTTGTCGCTTTATGCGATCTGCTCCACAGAAAAGGACACAGTATTCGCTCACGTTTCCGTAAAATCCACCGGCACGAGATCCCTTGGCATTCCGGCGTGCGCACTGCGTATCGAATCTACCTCGCCGCTTGGAACCGACTCATCCGACACCCAAACCTCCCCTTAGTCTTAACACGAGCACCATAATAGCCAGCTCGTTTTCGATTGGTACCCAATATTCATTTCATACTCCTCCTGTAGTTGAGAAAGACTATCGTAGACATAGAGCTTGTTCAGCACGCCATCAATACTCATTTCCTTCAGGATTTTCTCATCCTGACAAGCACACCGAAAGCGCATAAATGCCCCCAGAAGACTAATTACTCCTGAAGAGCGCCTTGTTCTGCACAGCGCTACCTCTACTTACCCCCTCCCTGTACAGTTTTTCAACTTCCTTCGATAAACTGCGACATATGCGAGGAGAATGGTTCTCTAAAGGCTGAAACAGGAAACAGATTAAGCATTTGGCGCACCTCCTCCCCTGTACAGTTTTTCAACTTGCTTCGATTTATTGCGACACGTGGGAAGAGATCGGTTCTCTAAACCAAGAAATAGAGTGGAAAACTGACTGTCGCGCACATTCACTGCACTATTTTTCAATTACTACTGAAAAATAGTGCTCGGAGTGCCACGTACACATTGAACATTTGAAAAAGTGTCGTTATATCTGAGCAATTTGTCTGCTGTTAGCTGACTTGTCGGTACTGAGGTCTGCCGTTGTGACCCCTGTGTAATTCTGTATCATATCATCGCCGGTCGGCGAGGCTTGAAACCAGAAAATGAAGAATCATGACTCCGGATTGCATTTGTTTTGCAGCAGTTCCTCAAGATTGTTCAATAACGTAGTCCTGCCGTGCCTATTCGATAGGTGTATGTTTCGGAGACTCTAACTCTCCACGAGACCTGAGAAGATCATTTGAAGCATGAGAGTTGTCATCTCTTCGGCGGTAAACTGACGGTTTCCTTGGTCGTACCAATAGCGAACAGTTTCATAGAAAATACCGCAGAGCATGTCCGTCTTGTAGTCGATGACACTTTCTTTCTCTTGTAAATCAAGAGGAAGGTGTTTTAGAATAAGGCGCTTCAGTGACGATTTCAGCTTCGATTGGAAGGATAAGCTTCCTTTGGGACCCAGAAGAAAACTGAGTTTCTTGCCTATGGTTCGATCCATCTGCGTGAAGATTTCCATTATTTCACGGCTATTTTTCGAGACAGTAGCCTTTTTCAGTTTCTCGAAATTTTCCTCGGAGGGGAGTAATTCGTCTTCCATCTGCTGATGTAAATCGTCGATATCCGAAAAATAAGCGTAAAACGTCCCTCGGTTATAACCGGCGCGGTCAGTGATCATCCTCACTGTAATTTTGTCTGCACGATCAGAACTATATAGATCCCAATAGGCATCAATGAAATTGCGTCTCGTCTGTGCTGTTACTTCAGGTTGTTTCCTTGCCATCTTTTCACTTTTCTCCAACAGGTCATTAATCCGACAAAAGTCGCTGTTTTGTTCGTTGCTAAAAGACTTTGGGCCTTCTATAATTAAATTATAACACAACATGTTGTCGGGTAATCATTGTTTGAAAGACGAAATATGTTATTGAACAGAAATGAACAGTATTTTTAACGGAGGTTATATGGGACAGACGGATTCAAATGATCGGGGGAGAAAGCCGCGGAAGATTTGGTATTACTATGCAATTGTGTGGCTTGTTGTTTTAGTTTTTAATTTGATGATTATGCCGAAGGTTATGTCACGCAGGGTGATAACGGCTACATATACTGATTTTATGGACGCACTTGAGGCAGATGAAGTAAAGCAAGTTCAATTTTCATCTACTGAGATAAATTACACAATAGAAAAGGGCGGGCATGTGCAGTATTTCAAGACGGGTGTCGTCGATAATCCACAGTTGCCGCAAATTTTACGCGAGAAGGGGGTCACGTATGCGGCGGAAATACCAGAGACACCTAACTTGCTCCTCACACTTTTGTTACAGTATGGACTCCCCATTTTGATTTTCAGCTTGGTCGGAAGAAGAATCAGCAAGAACTTAAGAGGGAGATTAGGAGCCGGCGGTCTGAATATCCACGGACAGGGCACGGCGAAGATCTATAAACCTGACGAGGACAAGAAGGATTTTGATGATGTGGCAGGCCAAGAGGAGGCGAAAGAATCTCTGCAAGAGATTATTGACTATCTCAATAACCCTGCAAAATACGCGGATATAGGTGCTAAGTGTCCAACGGGTGTTCTTTTGGTCGGACCTCCCGGAACAGGTAAGACGCTAATGGCCAAAGCCGTTGCGGGTGAGGCGAATGTTCCTTTCTTCTCGATCTCGGGTTCTGAGTTTGTTGAGATGTTCGTCGGGCGAGGTGCTGCTAAAGTAAGAGAACTATTTGAACAGGCAAACAAGCAGGCACCCTGTATCGTATTTATCGATGAGATAGACACGATTGGCAAGAGGCGCGACTCCCAATTTGCCACCGGGCATGATGAACGCGAACAGACACTAAACCAGCTTTTGACGGAGATGGACGGCTTTGAAAGCAACAAAGGCGTTATCATCCTAGCGGCGACGAACAGACCGGAAGTGCTTGATCCCGCGTTGCTACGTCCCGGTCGCTTCGACCGTCAAGTTCGATTGGAATTGCCGGACTTGAAGGGTAGAGAAGCGATTCTGGAAGTTCACTTGAAAAGGGTTCAGAAAGAAGACGACCTTGATGTCAATCTTGTCGCCCGCATGACTGCCGGGGCATCGGGAGCTCAGCTTGCCAATATTGTCAATGAAGCGGCATTGCGTGCAGTTCGAATGGCAAGAAATGTCGTGACGACGACAGATCTGACTGAATCGGTTGAGACCATTATCGCCGGTCCTGAAAGGAAAAACGCCATTCTCTCAGAAAAGGAAAAACGGATCGTCGCATACCACGAAATCGGTCACGCTCTCGTTGCGGCAAAACAATCAGGTTCTGCACCGGTGCAGAAGATCACGATCGTTCCGAGAACTTCCGGCGCCTTAGGTTATACGATGCAAGTCGAAGAAGATGAGAAGAGCCTGATCAGCAAAGAGGATGCCTTCAAGCGATTGGAAGTTCTGTGCGGCGGACGGGCGGCGGAAGAAGTCGTATTCAATATGGCGACAACCGGTGCCGCGAACGATATTGAGAAAGCCACAGACATTGCCAGAAATATGGTGACGCGTTATGGCATGTCTGAGAATTTCGGAATGATGGCACTTGAAACAGGCGGAAATACTTACTTAGGTCATGCCGGTCAATCGACGTGTTCACCCAAGACCGCACGTTTGGTTGACGAAGAGATTCGAGACATCATTGCTGAGGCACACAGACGGGCAACGACCGTTCTGATGGAGAACAGGGAAAAGATGGACGATTTAGCGGAGTACTTACTCGAGAAGGAAACGATTACCGGAGAAGAGTTCATGAACATTCTCGAGGGAGATGCCGCTTAATCGGGAGAGGGATCAAGAGATCATACGTTTTAAGGTAATAAGCTCAACACATTTTTGTATATTAACTTCAGGAGGCTGTCTCAAAAACGCTAAATTCTAGTGGGAATGAGACGACCTCTTCTATTTAGGAAACCGAGAGCGTAAAGTCCAGAAATTCGATACTAATTGAAAAACTGTACACCGGGGTCGGGCTCCGGGGTCGGGCTCCGGGGTCGAGTTCCGAGATCGGGCCTCCATGTGTCCCACGTGCGTTCAATTGACATTGAATGACGCGTAAACCTATAATTACAAAGATGTAGATTTTGAGGTGTCACCACTTAATATTGATTTTGCGGCTTACGGACGCCTTTGTATGATTTAGAGAAGGAGCAAAACATCATGTACGAAAAGGTCGACAGCAGTCTCGATTTTGTCCCTCGTGAATTGGAGGTTCTATCGTTTTGGAAAGATAACAATATTTTCGAGAAATCGGTAGAGATTCGGGAAAACGCTCCTATTTTTTCTTTTTTTGACGGCCCTCCGACGGCGAACGGTATGCCGCATGCCGGGCACGTCTTAACGCGTGCGATTAAAGACTTGATCCCTCGTTACAGGACGATGAAAGGATACCACGTTCCTCGGAAAGCCGGGTGGGATACACACGGTTTACCGGTCGAGCTCGAAGTGGAAAAGCGTCTCGGTCTCGACGGGAAGGAACAAATTGAAGAGTTCGGTATCGAAGAATTTATTCATGAGTGTAAGGAGTCTGTCTGGAAATACAAAACCGAGTGGGAAGAGATGTCGGAGCGCGTCGGCTTCTGGGCCGATATGGAGAACCCGTACATCACCTACGAGAACGACTACATTGAATCGGTCTGGTGGTCGCTTCGCCAGATTTGGGATCAAGGACTGATCTACCAAGGTCACAAGGTCGTGCCATATTGCCCGCGTTGCGGGACATCGCTTTCAAGTCACGAAGTGGCGCAAGGTTATCGTGACATCACGGAGCGGACCGTTTACGTACGCTTCCGCGATACGGAGGAGCCGAATACGTATTTTGCCGTCTGGACGACGACCCCGTGGACGCTCCCTTCGAACGTCGCACTCTGCGTCAATGCCGATGAACGTTACGTTCTCTGCGAGGTCGATTACGATGTTGACGGTTCACCTGGAAGTCCGCGCTATTTCATCGCGGAAGCCCTGTATAAACAAGTCTTTGGTGAAGATGCGCGCGTTGTTGAGCGCTATCTCGGTCGCGAACTCGTCGGTCGTTCGTACGAGCCGCTCTACCCATACGCCGTAGAGACTGTGGAGCAATCCGGCAAACGCGCGTTCTTTGTCGTCGCCGATCCGTACGTCACGTTGACGGACGGGACGGGGATCGTACACATCGCGCCGGCTTTCGGTGAGGACGACGCGAGAATTGGGCGCCGTGAGGACTTGCCGCACGTCCAGCTTGTCGCAGAGGACGGAACGATGACGAAGGAAGCCACCGACGTCGCAGGTCTCTTTGTCAAGGATGCGGACGACAAACTCGTCGAGATTCTGAAACGTGAAGGACTACTGATTGCTGAAGCCGAGATGGAACACACATACCCGTTCTGTTGGCGATGCAAAACGGCGCTCATCTATTACGCGCGTCACGCTTGGTTTATCGAGATGACGAAGATGCGCGATAACCTGCTTGCCAACAACGATCAAATCAACTGGCTACCCGCTCACATCGGTCCCGGAAGGTTCGGTAATTACCTTGAGAATGTCGTCGATTGGTGTCTTTCGCGCGAGCGATACTGGGGAACGCCGTTGCCCGTTTGGGAGTGTGGTTCATGTCATCACCTGCACATGGTCGGTTCCATTGATGAATTGAAATCGATGTCGCCCGACTGTCCCGAAGAGATTGAGCTTCATAAGCCGATGATCGACAGGGTGCACATCCGTTGTCCTGAGTGCGATGGCCTGATGACACGTGTTCCCGAAGTTATCGACTGTTGGTATGATTCCGGTGCGATGCCCTTTGCTCAGTATCATTATCCTTTTGAGAACCAAGAAATTTTCGAGGAGCGTATGCCTGCCGACTTTATCTCCGAGGCGATCGACCAGACGCGCGGGTGGTTTTACAGTTTGCATGCGATCGCCACGTGCCTTTTTGACACGCCTGCCTACGATAATTGCATCGTGATGGGACACGTTCTCGACAAGGATGGCATCAAAATGTCGAAACACCTCGGCAATGTTGTCGATCCTAACGAGGTCTTGGCACGTGAGGGTGCGGACGCCGTCCGCTGGATGTTCTATGCGGATAGTCACCCATGGGTTTCGGTGCGCTTTTCCACGGCTGCCGTCAACGAGATGAAGCGTCGGTTTATGGGGACGTTCTGGAACACTTATGCTTTTTTCGTGCTTTATGCCAACATCGACGGTTTCGAGCGACAAAAGTACAGCGATTTTCCCGTCGACGATCATAAGACGGTTATCGACCGCTGGATTGAGAGTAGACTTCATTCACTGATCCGCGAAGTCGATACAAAGTTGGAAATGTACGATATTACGACGGCAGCGAGAGCTCTCGAGGCTTTTACAGATGATTTGTCGAACTGGTATGTCCGCCGTTCGCGTGAAAGATTCTGGGGTGCGGGGCTTGATGCCGACAAGATCACTGCTTATATCGTGCTCCACGATGTTCTCGTGACGATGGCTCATCTGATTGCGCCGTTCACGCCGTTCATGGCGGAGATGGTTTACCGCAATCTCGTCGTCGGCCACCTTGACGGGGCGCGTGAGAGTGTCCATCTGTGCGATTTCCCGTCGGTGGATGAGACAAAAATTAATCGAAAGCTCGAGAATGACATGGAGCGTGTCCTTGAAATCGTCTCACTCGGGAGAGCAGCCAGAAATGTGTCTCAGCTTAAGATTCGTCAACCTTTAGAAGAGATGATCGTTGTCGGAGGAGAGCCTCTGTCGAACGAGCTGACGGCACTCGTGCTCGACGAGCTGAATATCAAAAAGATGGTCCGTGAAGAGAACAATAGACGCCTCGTCGATTACTCTTTCAAACCTCAACTACGCACGCTGGGGCGCCTTATGGGCGCGAATCTTCCGAAGGGGCGTGTGCTGATCGAGGCACTGCCGGGCAGAGAGACAATGGATCTTCTTGAGCGCGACGGAAAATTTGAACTCGAAGTCGACGGAACCGTATATGATTTGACGCTTGAGGATCTTCTTATCGAAGAAGTGCCCGCCACAGGCTTTGCCGTCGAGAGCGCGGGCTCCGTGACGATTGCGCTGAATACCGTCCTCTCCGAGCAGTTGATCGAGGAGGGACTCGTGCGCGAAATGGTTAGCAAAATTCAGACGATGCGCCGCTCGAGCGACTTCTTGGTGACGGACAGAATTGACCTGTACGTAAAGCGCGACGATTTGGCAGACGTCATTGACCGCCACATCGATAGCATCATGGATGAAGTTCTAGCGCAGCAAGTCATCTTTTTTGACGCCGCGGCCGAGCTGCCTGAAGGACTCGACCCTCAAAGCTGGGACATCAACGGACACGATATGACCTTCGCGGTTCGTGTTCCATAAGGTTTTGTAGTGGATCGTCAAGTGAAAGGCAATGGCAGACAGGGGCGGGTTTTTTCTTCAGTGAAAGCCCGCTCTTTTCATGCGCTATCCGCTTTGATTCAGAGCGCCTTGATCGCTGCTCTCTATCTCGTCCTTACGGTTGCAACGTCATTTATGAGTTTTCAGGCGGTTCAGCTTCGGTTGGCGGAGGCTTTGACAGCGCTCCCTGTGCTTTTTCCATCCGCGATTTTAGGTGTGTTTGTGGGCTGTCTTCTATCGAACCTCTTAAATCCGTCTCCGCTCGGTATCGTCGATATCATCGCCGGGAGCGCTACGACGCTCGTCGCCGCATACCTCACATGGGCTCTGGGGAATCCTCTGCGACAGGCGCTCGCTCGCCGGCTTCGTGAGGAGAACGCTTCGGGGGTGGTTGAGAGCAACTCGGTGAAACGGAATAGAGTACTTGCGAGAAAGAGAATCTTTCCTTTGACATTATTCGCCCTTTTACCGCCGGTCGTACTCAATGCGCTCGTAGTCGGTTTTTACATTCCTTTTCTGATCAGCGAGAACACTCCTGACATTTGGCTCATTATCGGAACGATGGGCTCGATATTTTTGTCTCAGGCGCTTGTCGTCTACGGTCTCGGTTTGCCACTTATCAAGGCGCTTGAGTTGACACCGTGGGCGAAGCGCATTTATCTTGTAGACTGATGACACATTATTTTGATCAAAAACCCGATGTCTCTCATGCGCCGCGTTTGTTCGATGTGTTTTTTGAAGATGTGCCGTTTCGTTTCATGACGGATAGCGGTGTTTTTTCAAGAAAAAAACTCGATGACGGCACCGACCTTCTCCTTTCGACTGTTTTGGAACGTGAGGAGAACGGAACGCTCCGCATACTCGATCTCGGAACGGGGATCGGTGTGATGGCGATCGTGTTGGCGAAACTCCGTTCTTCTTTTTCGGTGGCGGGCACCGATATTAATGAGCGCGCCGTTGCGCTCGCAAATAAAAATGCTCGCCTGAATCGCATTGAGAATATCAAGTTTTTCCAAGCCGACGGGGTGCCGACGCAAGGAGCGACGTTCTATGATGTCATCGTGTTGAATCCGCCGATTAGGGCGGGAAAAAAAACGGTGTACCGCCTTTTTTCCGAGGCGAGGGAGCGCTTAAGTGAACCGGAGGGACGACTCTATATTGTCATTCGCGTTAAGCAAGGCGCCGCATCCGCCTCACGTGAGTTGGCGCGGATTTTTGAACATGTGGAGACGATCAATCGCGGCAAAGGTTATCATGTGATCAAGGCGAGCGTGTCGAGTTCGCATGAGTCGCCGTAAGTGCGGTTAATGTTGAATGGAAGGGGTGCCATTCGTGATATCGATTTCAGCAATAGGACAGGACAGCCACCGTTTCATGTCGGAGGATAAATCTGCGATGAGCGGTAGAGTACTCATGCTTGGAGGCCTGTCGATCCCGGGATGTCCCTCCCTTGAGGGGAACAGCGATGCCGACGTCGTACTCCATGCGCTGACGAACGCGATTTCGGGACTCACCGGCGTGCGTATTCTCGGTGCCGTCGCCGATGAGATGGCCAAGCGCGGCATCACGGACAGTTCAGCTTATGTTGAGAGAGCTCTCCAAGAGCTCCGCGGTATGCGGCTTAAGCATCTATCGTTTTCTGTCGAAGCACAAAGACCGTATTTGGCGCACTACATCGACCCGATGCGCGGGCGCATCGCGAATTTAACGGGTCTTTCGATCGATCACGTCGCTATCACGGTGACATCCGGTGAGGAATTGACGGCATTTGGACGCGGCGAAGCGATCCAGTGTTTTTGTATCGCATCGGCGGTTCTTGATGCATAGCCGTACGCTTGCTTCCGAGTAGAGTTCAATATCCTTAGCGAAGAATGTACATTTTGTATACATTTTATGTTTTTGCAATAACTGTTTACCAAGCAAAAATTACCTTTTAAAGAACGATAATTTCCACATTTACATCGCTACAACCTCCACATCGCAAAGGCGAACAGTGTAGAAGATTCGTTACAGGAAACAGGAGCGGAACAACTCTCGCCAAGATGCGATGCCTCGCTCCATCTCACTGAGCGCACGTTTAAGCAAAGTCTTTTCGTAAGGTTCGCGCGCCTCGCCTTCCGCATCGAGATCCGCAGGAACGGGTAAACCGCGAAAGACGTGAAGGAGCGCATACGCAGCCCGTTCAAACAGTGGAGAATCCAAATCCTTTATGCTTTCTAAATATTCGGACGCTCTGTTGAGCGCGACGGCGACAGGGAGCGTTCCGATCATCATTTCGACATCCGTGAAATGCTCGGCGGCAGACTGGACGAGGAGCTCGGGTGTTTTCAATGCACGTTTGAAACACTGTGTATCATGTGCGCGTCGCGCCCCCGTAAACGTCAAAAAACGGAACGTAAAGCCGCTGAGCACGAAAAGTATTGAGACGATGAGTGTGATGAAAGAAAGAGCGGATTTCGTGTAAAGGAAGAATCCGACCGTGGGTATAAGAAAAAGAAAGGCGAGAACGAAATACGAGTGTCGGAATACTTTTGTCAGGCGAGGTTCAACGAGTCTGCTTTTTTCAAAATCGGTTTCGACATGTTTTTTGAATCGTTGTGCCAGCTGACGGAAATCACCATGACGCGCGACGATGCGCAAACGTCCTGGGGATAATACGTGATCGTATTCGGGTTTTGCAGCGAAGAGCCATTGCAAAAGGAGTGTCTCGTAAGTCGTAAATTGAGAGAAGTCATTGCGATTTGGATTGTTCCAGATAAAGACTTCATCGGTCCACGATATCTCGCGCCGCGCGACGAGACTTAGAACCGTTGCAAGTAAGATGTCGGGCTCACGCGGGCTTGTGCTCGCCAACAAGGCGACTTGAGCAGGTCGTGCAGACACGGGCCAAACGGCAAAGTCGGGCTTTCTTCGACAATTCCAGATCAGTTGCGAACCCTGAAAAATGAGGTAGACAAGTAGTCCGGTAACAGTAAGGATCATGATAATGCGCATGACCGAATCTCTAAGTGATTCAATGAATGTGATTCGCGTCGAGAGCGCACGAGCTTTCGCAAATGATTCCTTCAGCGAGACCTCATCGCCCGTGGGGAGAATCAGCGAAAAATAGCGCTTGGGTGCGCTGATCACAATTCCCATGTCATCCGTTTTGATGAAAGGCCGATTATCGATGAACGAGACCGTGTTGCTACCTGTTCTGTTCTCTGTCATTGTGTGGTAGCCGATCGGCACGATCTCCGTGAAGTCGACGGAGCATTCATCGGGGAATGTGATATTCCAGAGCAACGTCTCCACTCTCATCCCGCTCGGAGCGGCGCAAAGCGGCCCCGAAATAAATGCGTGATTATCCTTTTCGACGACTCCGCGCGTCCAATCATAATTGAGTCTGAAAACGTATTCGCCAGTGAAAGCAGTCATGCTAAGCCTTATGCGCAGGCGGTCCTTCAAGCGTTCTATCCTGTAGGAAAACGGCTGTGGCCGGCGTTCGTCGCCCTCAGGGACTTGGATGAACTTTTCTTCCTCGCCGTGAATTACTTGAGCAATTTCCAAAGATTGCAGGATTGATTCCCCCTTGAGTGGAGACAAGAGGACAAGCGTAAGCGATTTTAACGTTCGATCGGAATGGAAGCGAATCTGCTCCATTACGTTGATCGTCCCGTCACTGTTGATTATGAGATGTGCCGTCGCGTTCTTGATGTAGGTTGCGGGTTTTTTTTCATAGGCATGAATTGTTGAACAAGGCAAAGAGAAGAAAACGGTTGTCAGCACAAGGAGGAGCAACAGCGCCGAGAGATGAATCGGCTTTCTTCGCGCAGGTACTTCGCGTCGTGCGGATTTTGCCAAAGAAAAATTAGGAAAGATTCTACGATAGTATGACCGCATGAAAGTGATGGTACCTCCGATAGAAATAAAAAAGCGTATTCATATTCTACCATCAATATAAGCAAGTCTCCGACGAGTTCTGCCGATAAAGAGATGTAGTGTTTATTCGCAGCTGAAGCAACGGTTCATATCCTTTTTGTTTGACGGCTTGCAGATATTCGTTGTATACTACATAGCGACTGTGAATCCTACCGGGTTGCTCAGAGAACACTGTGAGGGGAGGGATTAGATTGACGGAGATTCGCGTAAAAGAGAATGAATCCCTGGACAGTGCGCTGAGACGTTTTAAGCGTTCCACCGCGCGTTCAGGCGTGCTCGCTGAAGTACGTAAGCGTGAGCATTACGAAAAACCGAGTGTTCGACGCAAGAAAAAAGCTGAAGCCGCCAGAAAGCGCAAACGCTAATATTTCAAGAACGACACTGAAAAAGGTTCGTTGTAGGCAACGAACCTTTTTTAGATGAAGGAAATCTTATCACTTTCATTCCCGACAGAGAGCAGTCAACGATATGCATGACAGAGGGAGAGGCCGAAATGCGTGATTCGGCGCGACATCATATACTTAAATGGTTATCACCTGCCGACTGGGCGGTTGCGTACGATGCGCATCCAGAGGAACAGCAGGACGTGCTGTCGAGCGTTTTAACGTCACGCGGGCTTGATACACCGATCGAACGCGATGCATTTCTTCATGTCTCGCTCGATGACATTCCCGATCCTTTTCTGTTTCTCGATATGGAAAAAGCGTGTGTCATCGTCGACGGCGTGCTTAGGATGGAGTCGCCGCGTATCCTGATATTCGGTGACTACGATGCGGACGGACTGACTTCTTCAGCATTACTCGCACGCTGGTTTAAATCGAGAGAGTGTGAAGCGGAAATACTCATTCCCGATCGTTTCGATGATGGTTTTGGCCTGTCCGTCGCATTGGCCGAGGAGATCATCCTGCACAACCCCCATCTAGTCATTACGGTGGACACGGGAACGTCATCACCGGACGCGATCAAGTTCTTGCGCCAACACGGCATAAAAGTCATCGTGACGGATCATCACCTCCCGGATGAACTATTCGCGCGTGGCGAAGTGCCTATCATCAATCCTTCCATACCTGACGAATCGTATCCCTTCAAAGATCTGAGCGGCGCAGGTGTCGCCTATCTCATGACTCTCGCCTTGGATCGATTTTTGGGAGAGATATCCACGATTCGTCCCGCGTTGACGGTGATCGCTTCCGTCGGAACAGTTGCCGATGTCGTGCCGCTCATTGGAGTCAATCGCGCGATAGTGCGGGCAGGCTTGGAAGCGTTCGACGAGCACGCGCCTGAAGGATTGAAAGCCTTGTATAAATACACAAGCAGCAGTAGAAGGGGCGGGACGCTCATGTCGCGCGATTTCGCTTTTTCCATCGGGCCGAGACTCAATGCGGCGGGTCGCGTGGGCGATGTGCGCCTTGCGTTGGATTTGCTGCTCGAGGATGATCCGGAGCGCGTCGTCTTTCTCGCCCTAAAGTTGCACGAACTGAACGAGGAACGTCGACAGGTCGAGCAAGAAGTCTTCCAAGATGCTTTTCACGATGTCATGAAAAGACAGGGGGATGAGCCTCTGTCGATCGCCATCGCGCGAGGAAAGGGTTGGCACGGCGGTGTGCTTGGTATCGTCAGTGCGCGTTTGGCGGAGCGGTTACGCGTGCCCGCCATTACGCTCACGGAGGAGGACGGGATACTGACCGGCTCCGCACGCACATTCGGCCGTATCAATTTGATTGAGGGTATCACATATGCGGGGACTTTTCTTGAGACATTCGGAGGCCATGAAGGAGCTGCGGGACTCTCGTTGAAGGCAGAGAATTTCGATCAGTTTCGCGAAGCAATGGTTCATTACATCGAGTCGATTCCGATAAAAAAACGTCACGTACCCATACTCGCCGATACCACGCTTGAGGGGCACGCAATCGACGCGAAACTCGTTGAGAGTTTTAATGTGCTTGAACCGACAGGATACGGCTTTGAACAACCTTTATTCATCATTCCTTCCATGATGATCGAGGAAATTACCCGCGTCGGTGACGGAAAACATCTGCGTTTGAAAGTTCGGTCGCAGGATGACGTGAAGAGCGCTTTCGATACGATCCTGTTTAACAGAGGCGATGATGAACCGTTTTACTCAGTCGGAGACGAAATTGATTTGATCGGGACGCCGGAATTCAATTTCTGGCGCGATCGTCGTTCCATTCAGCTGCGATGCACTGATTTGCGACCCTCTTACAGTTCCGAATTGGATAATCGTCTGCAACACGCTTTTCCGGAGTTTCTCCGACAATTGCCCGATCCGCACCTGACGGAGGCGTTCAATCGGCACGGCTTGATGTCGATCAATCGAGAAGATGTTGTCGCACTTTGGCAACTTGTTTCTTCCATTGCGGGCAGAGAGTGCATTCCGATCGCTTTTTCGCCCTCGCGGTTGGCGTGGCTACTCACTCATCGCTATAATGTAGACGCCGGCGCTCTCGCCGTGCTGTTTATTCTTGCCATCTTTGCGGAGGTTGGTCTGGGTGAACTTGTTGCGGACGAGGGTGGAGGCTTTATTTTCCGCCTTTTAGAGATAGGCGAGGAGAAATTGGTATTGACGGAGGCGCCGCTTTGGGTCAAGCTCGACGCGCAAGGAGTGCTGGTAACGTGACGCAGGAATTGGATAACACGAAAACTCAGCATGAGATGACTTGTCTGGTTGATGAGAAGATGCATCAACTCGTTGAGCTGTGGAAAAAGTCGGCACACCGACGGGACGCATCTTTGTTGACGAAAGCGTACGAACTTGCGAAACAGGCACATGCCGAGCAGTTCAGGGCAACGGGGGAACCTTATATCATTCACCCCGTCGAAGCGATGAAGATTCTGCTCGAATTGGGGTTGGTTGACGAGCATACGTTAGCGGCATCATTGCTTCACGACACAGTTGAGGATACGGATCTAACGCTTAAGGAAATCGAGTCTGAGATGGGTTCTGAGGTCGCGGCGCTCGTCGATGGAGTAACAAAATTGTCGCGTATCTCATACTCGTCGAGAGAAGAATTACAGGCGCAAAATTTTCGAAAGATGTTTCTTGCGATGGCAAAAGACATTCGCGTCGTTCTCATCAAGCTTGCAGATCGACTCCACAACATGCGTACCATGGAACATAAAGCGCCCGAATCGCAAATCGCTTCGGCACGCGAAACGCTCGATATCTATGCCCCGCTCGCTGCTCGCCTGGGGATTCATAGAATTAAGTGGGAGCTTGAGGACCTCAGTTTACGTTATTTAGATCCCGATGCGTATTACGAACTCGTCGGGATGCTTTCGCAACGACGTTCCGATCGCGAGACGTATTTGCAGGAAATCGTGACGGACTTGACGATCAGAGTCGCGGAGATGGGGATTAGCGCCGACATCGAGGGGCGTCCCAAACATTTTTACAGTATCTACCGCAAAATGAAGGAGCAGGTCAAACAACTCGACGAGATATACGACCTGTTTGCGACGAGAATCATCGTCCCGACCGTCGGTGACTGTTACGCTGTGCTCGGACTCGTCCATGAGCTCTACAAACCTATTCCGGGAAGGTTCAAGGACTATATTGCCGTACCTAAGACGAACGGATACCAGTCACTCCACACGACCGTGATTGGGGGGCGCGGTATTCCTTTTGAAGTGCAAATCAGAAGCGAGGAGATGCATCGAACGGCGGAGTACGGTATCGCCGCGCACTGGCGTTACAAAGAGGGGGCAGGCGATAAAAAGAAGGACCATTTTGAAATACGGTTGTCGTGGTTGCGCCAATTACTCGAATGGCAGAGCGACATGAGCGATGCCGGCGAATACATGGATGCCTTGCGTGATGGTTTGTCTGCCGATGAAGTCTTTGTTTTCACGCCTATGGGCGAAGTGATCGGGTTGCCGCAAGGTGCCGTGCCGGTTGATTTTGCCTATCACATTCACAGCGACATCGGAAACTCCATGTACGGCGCCAAAGTTAACGGCCGCATGGTCCCGCTCACTTATAATTTGGCGAATGGCGACATCGTCGAGATACTGACATCCGATAAGGTGAGGGGACCTTCGCGCGATTGGCTCACCATTGTCAAGAGCGGAACGGCGAAGAGCAAGATTTCATCGTGGTTCAAGCGCGAACGAAGAGATGAGAACATTGTGCGTGGCCGTGAGGTGCTCGAACGTGAAATCCATAAGACGGGTTTCCATACGCAGGACTTGCTGAAAAAAGAATATATCGCTCCCATTCTGAAGCGCTACTCCCTCCGCACACTCGACGATCTGCTCGCGCGCGTCGGGTACGGGGGACTTCCCGCCGGACGCGTTGTGCCGCGCCTCCGCGACGCACACATTGCGACGTTACCGGAAGAAGAGCGTGTCCGACTCGGGTATCGTCTCTCAAAGACGGGTCAGGTCATTCACAATCCGAGTAATATGCTCGTCAGTGAGGCATTGATATTCGATAAAACCGGCCAAAAGCCTGTCACGAAGAAAAAGAAGAAAAAATCAACTCCCGAAATTCCCGTCAAAGTTAAAGGACTTGAAAATGCGCTCCTCAAAATGTCAAAATGCTGCAATCCCGTTCCCGGTGATGAAATTATCGGTTATGTGACGCGCGGGATGGGCGTTGCGGTACATCGTGTCGACTGTCCGAATATAAGGCGCATTGTCGAGTCGTTCGACCGTTCACCGGAGGATGCTGAACGAGCTTCACGCCTCATCGATGTCCTGTGGACGACGGAAGCGGATACACAACACCGCCGCTATCCTGTCAATCTCCGTATCATCGCTCGCGACCGCGCCAACCTTCTCGCTGAGATTTCTTCCGCGATCGCGGAAGAACAGGTCTCCGTTCAGTCGGCGCAAATATCCTCGGCGCGGGATATCAGCGCCAATCTGCTTCTCACCGTGGAAATCGAGAACCAAGAGCAGTACGATCGGCTCGTCGGACGCGTAAAAGCGATCGATAGCGTCGTCAGCGTCTCGCGCGGTCACAATTAGATCGACATCAGTGAAACCATGACGACAGGGCGTCGGCGCGAGTAATCGTACAGAGCTTTTTGGATTCGGTCGCGCACATAGTCAGATGTCATCGAATGGGCGAGAGGCTTTTTCTTCTTCCAAAACTCATCCGCCATGTCGACGATCGTTTCCTTGCAAAGCTCGACGATACGATTTGTTTCGCTTTCATAGATGAAGCCTCGGGTCAAGATGACGGGATCGCCATATAGACGGTTCGCCACTTGGTCGATGGCGATCATCACGGACACAACGCCGTCATCCGCCAGTCTCAAGCGGTCTCGCAGAACGTACTCGTCGACGTCTCCCATACCGGAACCGTCGATCAGGATGCCTGCACCCTCCGTGTAACCAGCGAAATTCATGCCGTTCTTCGTGAATTCGAGGATGTCTCCATTGGCGAGGAGGGCAATGTTGTCTGCGGGAATACCCATGTCGTGGGCGAGTTCTGCATGCCGATACAGCATCCTGTATTCGCCGTGTGCCGGGATGAAAAAGCGAGGACGCGTCAACGTGATGATCTGCCTCAATTCATCGCGACACGCGTGTCCCGAGGCGTGGACTTCCGAAAGCGACTCGTAAATGACATTGGCGCCCTTCATGAAGAGTTCGTTGACAACGCGGTAGATCGCTTTTTCGTTACCGGGAATCATACTCGAAGAGAAAATGACCGTGTCGCCGGGGATAATTTCCGTGCTCCAATGTTCGGAAAATGCGAGTCTTGTAAGTGCCGACATCGGTTCTCCCTGACTTCCCGTGGCGAGGATAACGAGTTCTTCGGGCGGAAAGCTATCAATGCTGCGGCTATCGATGATCATCGACTCCTCGAACGTCAGGTAGTCGAGACTGTTCGCGGCATTGAACACATTTTGCATGCTCCTGCCGAGGATAATGACTTTCCTGTTGTGTTGCTCCGCCATAGAGATGACTTGTTGGAGACGAAAGACGTTCGATGAGAATGTTGCGACGATAATGCGTCCTTTTGCTTGCATGAAGATATCCGTAAAGGCTTTTCCCACGTCGCGTTCAGAGAGAGAGTGACCGTCCTTTTCCGCATTTGTGCTCTCAGAGATGAGGGCAAGGACACCGCGATTACCAATCTCGGCGATCTTACCTAGGTCGATCGGACCAACCGTCGTCGGCGTATAGTCGATTTTGAAGTCACCTGTGTAAAAGACGGTGCCGACCGGTGTTGTCAAGGCGATCGACACGGCATCGGCAATCGAATGGTTCACATGAACAAACTCAATATCAAACTCACCGATCCGCAGCATGTCGCCGGCACGGATGACTTGCAATTTATCGGAGGAGATTTTCGGGCGGAAATTGTCCAGTTTGATCTCAATCAGTTTCATCGTCATCGGTGTCGCGTAGATCGGGACATCGAATTCTCTGACCAGCCAAGGTAGAGCGCCTATATGGTCTTCGTGACCGTGCGTAATCAAGACACCGCGAAATTTGTGGCGATTCTCCAAGAGGTATGTCGTATCCGGGATGATGACGTCGATGCCCGGCATACGGTTGTCGGGGAACGCCATGCCGCAGTCGATGGCGATGATGTCGTCACCATATTCGAAAACGGTCATGTTTTTTCCGATTTCGCGCATGCCTCCGAGTGGGATCACGCGCAATATCTGATTGGGGGGATTTTTCCCTTTCAATACTTGAGCGGGTTCCGATTTTTTGTCTTTTGTAATCTTTGTATTTTTTGTACTCGCTTTTTTCTGAGCCATATATGATACTCCTAGTAAAAAATAAACCATCCTTAATCCGTAGGGAACGAACGTGTTTTGCTTCGGACTTCGGTCGGATGTCATGTATCTTCCGAAACTTATCTTATCACGTGCAAGCCATTGCTTGCGTCGAAATGCCTCTCGTGTTAAAATACGTGCTGTTCACGTAAAAGCACAGGAGGAATAACACGTGCCAAATATCAGATCATCGATTAAGAGAGTGCGTTCGGACGAGGCTAAGACGCGCGTCAACAAGAGCCGTAAGAGCGAGATTCGTACACTCGTCAAGAAAGCGATTGTAGCGAAAGAGCAGGGGCTTCCCGAGGCCGAACGGCTTGAGCGCGACGCACAGGCCGCACTCGACCGGGCGAGCGCTCACGGTATCATCTCTAAGAATACGGCCGCGAGACGCAAATCGCGCATTGCACGAGTCAAACAACTGGAAGCTTAAATTATTAAGTTTCTCATTGTCTAGTTTCCCGAACGGCAGCGAATCTGCCGTTTTTTGGGTGATTACGATATAATAAAACGATGAATACGAACGTAATGCGAAAAAAGAATCTCGCCGTTGCCACTGCCGGCTTTCTTGTTGGTATCATTTTGGCGGTCATGGTATTCGTTTTCGGATATCTTTATTTTGTAATCGGACTGCGTAACTACGAGGACACAGGCGAGATACCCATTGAAACGAATCTCGGTCGACTTGACGTACCGGATAACATGAGCGCGGGCATGAAGATCCCTGTCAAGAACGACAAGCATGTTGAAAATATTCTCATAATCGGCTCCGATACGAGAGATCCCGATAAACATGGGCGATCCGATGCCATGATTTTGGTGACGATCAATACGAAAACTAAAAAAATCCACTTGACATCGTTGTCGCGGGCGATTTACGTCAGCATCCCGGATGATCCCGATCCGCAATATAAGAGGTATTGGTCTTCAAAGTATATGTTGAATGCCGCACACACATGGGGCGGCCCAAGGCTTCTGATGAAGACGATCCAACGAAATTTTCGTGTCGACGTTTCTCGGTACGTCGCAACCGATTTCAGCGGTTTTAAAGGAGCGATCGACGAGGTAGGCGGTGTCTCAATTAACCTGACCGCCGCCGAAGCGAAATATCTGAACCGTCGGTCGGGCAAATCGCTAAAAGCAGGAACACAGTTGCTCGATGGCGAAACTGCCCTCAGCTATGCCAGAATTCGCAAGCTTGATTCCGATTTCAAACGAATGGAACGCCAGCGAAATGTCATTATGGCGCTTTTCAAAAAGTTTGCTGCCAGTAATCCCAAGCGCATGGCCTCTACGGCTGAAGCGCTCATGCCCTACGTGACGACAAATCTCACCGACATGGAATTTATGGGTTTGATCGTTGATTTCGTTTCTTATCGTAACTACGACATTGACCAGTTGATGTTGCCATTGGAGAAGTACGGCGCACTGGTGATTATACGTGGTATGGAGATGTACGATATCAATTGGACGAAGAATATTGATACTCTCCACGCTTTTATGGAGAGCTGAGATGTGACAAGTTCCCGCCTCATGGCGTCTGATGTGACGGGAGGTTAGCATTGGTTATCTTAGGCATCGATCCCGGTTACGCCATCACGGGTTATGGCGTGCTCCGTTACAACAATAATCGCTTCAAAGTACTCGATTACGGCGTTATCAGAACGAGTGCCGAGACACCGTTTCCCGAGCGCCTTCTCGCCATTCAACAGGCTTTGCGTGAACTTCTTGACATGTACATGCCCGACTGCGTTGCGATTGAGGAGCTTTTTTTCAGTCGCAACACGACAACGGCGATCGGAACCGCGCAGGCGCGCGGTGTAGCTATCGTCACGGCCGCTTCCGCCAATCTTCCCGTCTACGAATACACGCCCATGCAGGTGAAAGTTGCCGTAACGGGGTACGGTCGAGCGGAAAAAACGCAGGTTCAAGAGATGGTTCGCATCTTGTTAAATCTCACGGACAAGCCCAATCCCGATGACGTCGCTGACGCGCTCGCCGTCGCCATTTGCCATGCGCATTCAGGCAACAGAGATAGCGCGCTCGCCGTAGGCGGATACCAAAAGTAGTGATGCGCACTGGAGAGAAGCGTTCAACCGCTTCGTCGCATCGAGTCGTAAAAAGGAGAATACGCACATGATTGCCAGCATACAAGGTCGCCTAATCCGAAAAAGTGAAGAACACGTTATCCTTGAGCAAGGCGGAATCGGTTATCGGCTCGACGTCGCGCCGAGCGACATCGCATCTTTGCCGCACGTGGGGGAGACCGTAAAGCTTTATACGTACCTTCTCGTACGTGAAAACGAAATAGGTCTATTCGGTTTTACAACGGAAGACCAGAAAAACCTTTTCGAGCTTCTTCAGACGGTGAGCGGCGTCGGTCCACGCCTTGCGTTGCAAGTCGTTGATACGTTGACGCCGGACGCGTTTGCGCTCGCGATCCTTCAGAATGACATTGATAAACTGACACAGGTTAAGGGGATAGGGAAGAAAGGCGCCGCGCGCATGGTGCTCGAATTGACCGATAAGTTGAAAAAATCGGCCATCGCCATCCCCGAAATCGCTGCGAAGACTACTCCCGCACAGAGAGCGGGCGATGACGAGGTGAGCGAAGTGATTGCCGCTCTTCTTGTACTCGGCTACAGTTCATCGGAGGCGCGCGATGCCGTTAAACGTGCCAATCCCTGCGAGGAAGACACGGTGGAAACACTGCTTAGGAGAGCGCTCGGTCAGCTCGCCATCCTTTGATTCGAGCGCCGAGCCCATGCTTTCCGTCAATGAATGATAAAGAGGTGCTTATGTCACGGACAGCGCCTCTTTTTTTCTGATACCATGGTGTGTATAGATGAGGATGGGAGATGCCATGTACGAGTTTGAGAGCTTGATGGATCACGACGAGATGGACGATCACTTCGATGAGGAACGCGTTCTCTCGAGGAAAGCGCTTCGCGAAGATACGGAGGAGCCGCAATTGCGTCCGGCGCGCTGGGGCGAGTATTTCGGGCAAGAAAGAGTGAAAGCCAATCTGGGCATCGCCATCGAAGCGGCAAACGCACGCGACGAATCTCTTGACCACGTTCTCCTGTACGGTCCGCCGGGATTGGGGAAAACGACTTTGGCCGGCATTATCGCGAATGAACTCGGTGTCGAGATGCGCATAACATCGGGTCCCGCCATTGAGAGACAGGGTGACCTCGCCGCGATACTGACGAATCTCGGAGAGCGCGATGTGCTCTTTATCGATGAGATTCACCGCTTAAATAGAACGGTTGAAGAAGTTCTCTACCCCGCGATGGAGGATTACGCTCTCGACATCATGATCGGCAAAGGTCCGTCCGCCCGCTCGATCCGCCTCGATCTGCCGCGGTTTACGCTGATCGGAGCGACGACGCGCGCCGGACTGTTGACCTCGCCGCTTCGAGATCGTTTTGGCATGATTCAGCGTCTGGAACTCTACTCGCCGGAGGAAATCGCACTCATTTTGAAACGTTATGCTGCACTGCTCGGTGTCGGCATTGACGGAGACGGGTTGCGCGAGTTGTCGATGCGCTGTCGCGGGACGCCGCGCGTCGCCATCCGCCTGCTGCGTCGTATGCGCGATTACGCGCAGATACACGGCGACAACATTGTCAATCTCGATATTTGCGAGATGGGCTTGTCGGCTTTTGAGATTGATGAGATAGGGCTCGATGGAAACGACCGTCTGATCATGCGCGTCATGGCTGAGATGTATGACGGCGGTCCCGTAGGCCTCGATACGCTCGCCGCTTCGACGGGCGAGGATCCCGTGACGATAGAAGATATTTACGAACCGTACCTGATGCAGATCGGTTTTATCGCGAAGACGCCGCGCGGGCGAATTTTGACACGAGGCGGATTTGAGCATCTCGGTATCCCGTACATCGAGCGCGACGCCCGCACAGGCGCGGCGGGACAGATGACGTTGCAGGACATTCTCGACGGAGAAGTCCTCGATCGGAAAGGCGATCAAGACGCTTGAGTCAGAATTTCGGATGCAAAAAATTGCTGCTCCACATGTGTTGCGGCCCCTGTGCGATGTTTCCTATCAGAGAATTGCTCGAAGGCGGCGGCGATGTGACGCTGTTCTTTTACAATCCGAATATTCACCCGCTCGTCGAATGGGAACGACGTTTTGACAATGCAAAACGAGTTGCCGAGCATTATCGAGTGCCGTTGATTGTTGATGACCGGAGCCATTCCTACGAGTGGCGGGCGCGCGAAAATGACGGCGATGACCGCTGTCATTTCTGTTACGAAACGCGCCTTGCGCGCGTTGTACGGGAAGCTGCGGCGAACGGATTCGACGCAGTCAGCTCGACGTTGCTCGTCAGCCCATATCAGAAACGCGAGATCATTCTCGAAGTCGGAGCTAAATTGTCAACAGAAGCCGGAATTTCTTTCATTCAGTATGACTGGAGAGATGGTTTTCGCGAGGGTCAAGCGATGGCGCGCGAGTTCGGACTATACCGACAGAAATACTGCGGTTGCGTCGTTTCCCTCGAGTCATCATCTTTCTTCGAAAAAGTCATGCGTGAACACGAACAATTGGTGTTGTCAGAATGTTTGAGCTTTGGTGTGCGCTTCGCTGACTGATCACGGTTGAGGCGTTTGGCGCAAATGTGCGGGATCGAGCGGTAATGCGTAAATCGTCTTGTATTGACTGTAAATAACGCGACCGGGCAGCGCGCCGGAGGGCTTTTTGACATCGCGCACACGACAGTAGTCTACCTCCGCCGGTCCTCCCGTTCTCCCGGCTCCCGAATACCAAACGGCGATACCGGCAGCTTCCGTAAACGTCGTAGCCGGCACATCTTTCCCTTCCGTCGCAATAATAACGTGAGAACCCGTCATATGCCTTACATGAAACCACCAGTCATCTTTTCTCGCTTGGCGCAACAAGGACTCATTCTGAAAATTGTTGCGACCCGCAAAAATGACGAAGCCGTCGGACGACATAAACGATCGGGGCGGTGCAGGCGCCTCACCGGCTTTTCCTTTGTTTGATTTGCGTCGACTTTCAGCGTATGTTTTGCCGCGGCGTCGGCTCTTCGATGCAGGCTTACCGGGACTTCCGGCATCCTCGGGGCACTCGGTATCGCGTGACGTTTTCGGTGAGCGCGCCGTCTTCACGCTGTATTCATGATCGATCGCAAGGAGATCGTCGTGTGATTCGGCACGTCTGACGGCGACGGCGAGCGAATCAAGCCATAGGAGTTCTTCCAAATCGCGTTCCAACAGTTTCGAAGCGACCGTGAGACGCCGTTCATTTCGTTTGGCGCGCCGAAAATAGCGCGCCGCATTGTCGGCGGGAGAGAGCGTCGGGTCGAGTTCACACAAAACTTTTTCACCCGGCTCGTAGTAGTTGTCGAGAACGATCTTGTGAGCTCCGCTGGGGATCATGTAGATATGGGCGAGAATGAGTTCACCTTTCAGTTTGTCGAGCTCAGCCGTCTTTCCCTCCGTCACATCGTCTGCGTGAAGTTCGCGCTTTCTCGCGGTTCGTTTGATGTGCTCTCCGATCCGTTTTGTGAGAGATATTTGAAGTCGCAGAAAAGCATCGCGCTTATACACATAAGTATTGTGCTCGGTCAATGCATCGGTGAGATAATCGAACGACTTTTTGTAAGGAAGATGGGTCAGCGGGATGACGTGTGCCGTGATCTGTTCATTTTCCTTGCTTTCAATCGGTGCGGTCAAATAGATGGCGGGCGCGAACGAGCAGTCATGGATTTCTCGACAGATCGATTTCAACGCATCAGCGAGTCTCATACGCTCAGACTCCGAAAGGAGTGAAAAGAGGCGATCCGGTTGAAGTTCCGCCCGGTATGCCGCCTCTACGCCTAGGATAGGCGAGAACCCGGCAATTGTACGGAAGGCGACGTGCGAGACTCGATCGCCTTGCTTTGCTTGAGCAAACAGCTCATGATGAGACATACTCAAACAATCCGTGACAGATCGGCGATTTTGTTTCGGCGGTGCGCTATACGGGTGCGCCGGTAAAACTTCTCTTGTGCGGTTGATGCTTTGATCAATATGGCGCAACGCGTTCAGGATGACGTTCTGCTCGTTGACGACGATGAGATTGGTCGTCCTCGGCATGCATTCAAAGATAAGTTTCAGTTTACGCTCGTCCCCGAGCTCATCGATTGCGTGCAACAGAAAGTGGATGATGCGTTCGCCGGGAGGTGAACTGACTTCTTTCAGTCTCGCCCGTCGCAGGTGTTTGCGCAAAAACATAACAAAAGAGGGGGGAGGGGTGAGGCCGGACGGCCCCGATCCGCGAGTAAGCGCGAAGACGGGGCGGGAAGGGTTGGCGCCGAGCGTGAGCGCGCGGCGTCCCTCTTTTTGTGAATACAGGTGCAGGACAAGCGTGTGTCGGTCCGTCATCGCGATGCGATCGACGAGCGAATCAATCAAGCGATCATGGAGTTCTCGAGATAATGCGCCTGTCGTAATTCCGTCCATATTTGCCCTTTCTGCCATGTTTCAATTCGCATTTCATAGTATCATGAGAACAATAGAGGAGTGAACAGATGGCTAAAGCAAAGGAAAAGAAACGGACACCCTCCTCGCGCTCTTCGACGCAACGTAATACTGCGAGAAAGTCGCGATCGGGATTTACGCCGGAAGAGTTGCGCCTGTTCCCGCGTTTTCTAGCTTCCAAAACAGGCAGATGGGTGATTGCGATTGTCGTCATCCTTCTGTTGCTGATGCTTAACGCGCTTGTTGCGGGGAGAAAAGTTGATATATTTTTCTTGCTGACGGGAATTGAGCTTCTCATCGGCATACTCGCCTTCTGGGTTTTTCTGCTTTACAAACGCACATCGAAGACGGTATAGCGTCACAATCACAAAAGGATATGACACGAATAAAGAGCGGTGTGTTGATGACACCGCTCTTTGCTTTGTCTGACCTGATCGGCCTATTAAATTAATCGTCGCATTTTCCGAAAGCTTTTTGCTCATAGAATGGACGCGGGGCATAATGCGTATGCAAGTACTTGTGCGCCACGTCGCTGTTCGGTGCGCCGAGGAACTTTTCGATCAGTTCGATCAGTTCCGGGTTCTGGTGCGACTTGCGGAGTACTTGACGCTCATCCTCACTGTACAGAGCGTTTGCGCGAGCAAGGCGCGGATCGGTGCTCATACGTTCCGTCGATGAGACATACGATTGTCCGCCTCCGTGGATACATCCGCCGGGGCACGCCATGACTTCGATGAAATGGCAGGAGAGTTCACCCTTGCGGACGGCGTCCAAGACCTCGCCTGCATGTTTGACCGATGAACAGACGACCACTTTGAGTTCTGTCGGTACACCGCCAAGAGGCACGGTGACGGATGCTTGTTTGATACCTTCCAGGCCGCGGACGGCTTTGTACTCGAAGGACGGTAAATCTTCTCCCGTCAGGACATCGGCCGCCGTGCGAAGCGCGGCCTCCATGACGCCACCCGTCGCGCCGAAGATGACGGCGGCTCCAGTGTAGTCTCCGAGGACGCTGTCGGGATGCTCGTCTTCGAGCGTGTCGAAGTCGATACCTGCCTGTTTAATCATGTCGCCGAGTTCACGAGTTGTCAGTGAATAGTCGACATCGCGCAGACCGTCAACTTCCATCTCTTCGCGGATCGCCTCCGATTTTTTCGATGTGCAAGGCATGACGGAGACGACGACAATCTTCTCGGGGTCGATGTCCATGACATCGGCGAAGTACGATTTGATGATGGCGCCCATCATGTTCTGTGGTGACTTGCATGTCGAGAGATTCGGGAGAAAGTCGGGGTGATACATTTCACAGTAGCGGATCCAGCCGGGTGAACATGAGGTGATCATCGGGAGAACGCCGCCCGTCGTTATTCTGTGAAGAAGTTCTGTCGCCTCTTCGCTGATGGTGAGGTCGGCGGCGAAGTTCGTATCGAATACGTAATCAAAGCCGATATGACGGAGTGCAGCCGTCATCTTCCCGGTGACAGGCGTTCCGATCGGGTAGCCGAATTCCTCACCGAGCGATGCGCGGACGGCGGGTGCCGTCTGAACGACGACGACTTTATCTGGGTTATCGATCGCATCCCAGACGTCGTCGATGTAACGACGTTCGCGGAGCGCCGCGACGGGGCAAGCCTCGATGCACTGGCCGCAGTAGATGCAGTTGACATCACGCATACTGAAATCGAAAGCGGGACCGACTTCCGTATCGAATCCACGGTTCGTAAACGCCAAGACACCGAGCCCTTGGATTTTTTCGCATGTGCTGACACAACGTCCGCAGAGTATACATTTGCTCGAATCTCTTACAATCGATGGCGAGAGTTCGTCAATGGTGACCGTTCGCTTCGCCCCATCAAATCGGACGCCTTCTACGCCTCGTTCGCGAGCAAGTTTTTGCAATTCGCACGTTCCGTTGCGTACACACGTAGGACAATTCATGTCGTGGTTCGCAAGGATGAGCTCGAGATTGAATCTGACGGCTTTGCGGACGGCTTTCGTGTTCGTCCTGACAACCATGCCGTCCTCAACCTTGAGAACGCAGGTTGCGGGGAGTCCGCGCATACGCCTTCCGTTGACCTCGACTTCGGCGACACAGAGACGGCAGGCGGCAATTTCATTTATATCCTTGAGGTAGCAGAGATGAGGGATATTGATCCCCGATCGATGCGCCACCTGAAGAACCGTTTCGCCGGGATCTGCCTTGAGTTCACGATCATTAATGGTAATTGTTATTTTCTTTGTTTCTTCAGACATCGTTAGACTCCTTACTCCTTAGCGCCGTTCGATTGCGTCGAAGGGGCAGACATCAATACACGATCCGCAGCGGATGCAGACGCTCTGATCGATGTAGTGTTGTTCTTTGACTTTTCCCCTGATTGCTTCGACCGGGCAGGTGCGGCTACATTTCGTGCAGCCTTTGCACGCTTCCGTGATGTAGTATCCGAGCAGGTCTTTGCAGACTTTTGACGGACACTTCTTGTCGATAACGTGTGCGCGGTATTCGTCGATAAAATGTTCCATCGTCGAGAGGACGGGATTCGGCGCCGTCTGGCCGAGTGCGCAGAGTGAAGTCTGACGAATATTGTCCGCCAACTCGTATAGATCGTCGAGATCCTTTTCCTCAGCGCCGCCGCTCGTAATTTTGTCGAGTATCTCAAGCATCCGTTTTGTGCCTTCGCGACACGGCACGCACTGACCGCACGACTCATCGACCGTGAAGTCGAGGAAGAATCGAGCGATGTCGACCATGCAGTTATCCTCGTCCATAACGATCATACCGCCGGACCCCATCATGGAGCCGAGCGCAACGAGCTGATCAAAGTCGATGGGCACGTCGAGCGCATCAAACGTCAGGCATCCGCCCGACGGTCCGCCCGTTTGCACAGCCTTGAACTTTTTCCCGTTCGGGCAGCCGCCGCCGATATCTTCGATCACTTCACGCAGTGTCGTACCCATCGGTACTTCGACGAGACCTGTATTCGTGATTTTCCCGCCCAGCGCAAAAACCTTTGTCCCAGGGCTTCCCTCCGTGCCGATCGAGCGGAACCATTCCGGTCCGTTGCGAATGATGGCGGGGATATTGGCGAGCGTTTCGACGTTGTTGATGATCGTGGGCTTACCCCAGAGACCTTTCGATGCGGGGAATGGCGGCTTGTTTCTCGGCATGCCGCGCTTGCCCTCGATCGACGCGATCAGCGCAGTCTCTTCACCGCATACGAAAGCACCGGCACCCAGTCGGATCTTGATGTCGAAATTGAAATCCGTTCCCAAAATCTTTTTGCCCAACAGTCCTATCGCTTTGGCTTCTCTGATCGCGAGTTCCAAGCGTTTGACGGCTGTGGGGTATTCTGCCCTGACGTAGATCCAGCCTTGATCAGCGCCGATGGCGTAGCCTGCAATTGCCATGGCTTCCAAGACGGCATGAGGGTCTCCCTCCAAAACGGAGCGATCCATGAACGCGCCCGGGTCACCTTCGTCCGCATTGCAGATGACATACTTTTGATCTGACGTCTCACGCGCCGCAAACTTCCATTTCAGCCCTGTCGGGAATCCCGCACCGCCGCGTCCGCGTAGGTGTGATGCGCTGATAAGCTCGACCGTTTCCTCGGGCGTCATGCTCGTGATTACTTTGGCGAGCGCCTGATAACCGTCGACACCGATGTACTCGCGGATGTCTTCAGGGTTGATGTAGCCGCAATTATGCAACACGATCCGTTTCTGTTTGCGGTTGAAGGGCAAATCCTCGAATTTGCCGCAAACGTATCCGCTTTGATCCTTCACATCGAGTTGGAGCAATGTCAATTCATCGCAAGGTTTGCCACCGACGAGATGTTGTTCGACGATCGAACCCACTTTTTCGGGATCGATGTGAATGTACGATACTTTTTCTTTGCCGTCCTCAAAAATCTCGACTATCGGTTCGTAGACGCACATTCCGATACACCCGACCTTTTCGACCACGACGTGATCAAGGCCGCGTTTTTTGATTTCGTTTCTAAATGCTTCGTAAACTTGATTTGCGCCCGCCGAGATACCGCATGTCGCCATGCCGACGACAACTCTGATTCCCGATGGTGTTTCAAGTTTTGCTTTCCATTTGTCTCGCAACAAGTTAAGTTCTTCAACCGTTGCGATTCGGTTCATTTCCGCCGTTGTTCCTTGTGGTTGCATCGTCATGAACTCATCCTCCTACTTTGTGTCCTTGCGGTATCGGTCGAGAATGGCCGGAATTTCACTGACGTTATCGAGATTGGCGTATACGTCATCATCGATCATCATGACGGGCGCGAGACCGCAACACCCGAGGCAGCGCGCCGCATTGAGGGTAAAGAGCTGGTCGGGTGTTGTCATGCCGACTTCCACGCCGAGTGTTTCCACGACCTTGTCGAGTACTTTCTGTGCGCCTTTGACATAACAAGCCGTTCCCATACAGATTTGTATCTGATGTTGTCCTTGAGGTTCCGTATTGAATTGGCTGTAGAATGTCGTGACGCCGTAGAGTTCGGCAATAGAAACGCCTGTTTCCTTCGAGATGAATTTGTGAACTTCGAGCGGCAGATAGCCGAATAAGCTTTGCGCCTCCTGTAGCGCCGTCATTGCAATACCGTCTTTGTTTTCATGACTGTGAATAAACGATCGCAGCTCCTCATACCGAGGATCGTTGTCTGCGATCGTCTTACAGTGACTCGTTTGTGCCATGCTACTCTCCTTTTCATCAGTTAATGCACAGGTAGTGCTACGAAGCCTTTTCGAAACCAAAAAAATTTCGACTTCCCGGGGTTTCCTGATTTCAACAGATGACAGACAATCCCCGGGTAAGGAATCCGTAGCCTAGTACACTGCTGTATATGATAGCTTTATTATCCAACAGCTTACTTTTTTATGCAACTATATTAAATTGAATATTGACCGAAGACGACTCAGCAACTCGTGTTTGTCGGGAACCATCGACTTGTTTTTTGTTTTTATCTTCTCATGATAGAATCACACGAGGGATTATCCTCGCGTGAAAAGAGACACTTGGATTGTACGGGGAGGCTATACATGCATCTGAGGCGTTTGGTTATTATGCATTCGAATGACATTCACGGAGATTTTTTCGCATCGGAGATGCATGAGAAGATGGTGGGCGGCATGAGTATGCTGTCAGGCTACATCCAGAAGGTTCGCGATGAAGAGGAAGATCCTGTTCTCTACGTGATTTCCGGCGATATGTTGCAGGGATCCATCATCGATCAGGAGTACAAGGGCATCTCAACGATTCTCATCATGAATCTGCTCGCCCCGGACGTCGTCACGCTTGGCAATCACGAGACGGACTACGGTTTTGCGCATCTCATGTTTCTTGAGCGGTGTGCGAACTTTCCGATTGTGAATGCGAATCTCTACATCAAACCAACCGGTGCGAATTTATTCCAGTCGTATCTCATTAAGGAGATAGACGGGATTCGTATATTGTTCATCGGGATTATCACTGAGGAAGTCATGGATCGCAACGAACCCCTTCTCGGTACTTTCATCACCGTTGAAGATGCGGCGAAAGAAGTCGAGTACATCTGCAACTGTTATCGCGATGTCGACATCGATCTGACCGTTCTACTGACACATATCGGATTCGAGCGAGACAAAGAGCTCGCAAGTCTGTTGCCTGCGGAGACCGGTGTCGATCTGATTATCGGAGGACACAGCCACACCATGCTCGAAGAGCCGGAACTCGTCAACAACATTCTCATCACCCAAGTGGGTACCGGCAGCGACTTCATCGGACGCTACGATTTGATGATCAATATGGATACGAATTCCGTTCACGATTTCACATGGCAAACGATTCCGATTGACGACTCGCACTGTCCGAAAGATCCCGTGATGGATGAATTGCTCTCACATTATCAAGACGAAGTCGACAGTAAATACAATACCGTCCTTTGTCGTCTTCCTCACGCGTTTGAACATGAAGTGAGATTCCGCGAGACGCAACTCGGCAGTTTGATTGCCGATTTATTCAAGTACCAGCTTGGGGTGGACATTGCGTTTATCGGCTCGGGGTCGATCAGAAAAGAGCGCCTTGATCCGCTCGTCACGCTGACGGATATTCTCGAAATATTCCCGTACAACGAACAGATGATCAGTTTCTCCGTTTCCGGCAAGATGCTGCGTGAGATGTTGACACATCTGATGCGTTACTTGTACAAAGAGGGCGGACGCGAATTCTACCAGTGGAATGCGGAATTCCGCGTCGAGGTTTTCGAAGACGGGGATATCGGCGCGATGACGTATAGGGGTGTCCCGGTGGAGCTGGACCACACTTTCCGCGTCGCCATGCAGGAATATCACTACGGCATTATGGCCGACACATTCGGTGTCTCACACGAGGAAATAGAGAAAGAAGGGCGCGTGCGCGTCGTCAGCACCTCGGCTCAAGACAATGTCATTGAGTATTTCAAGAAAAATAAAATCAAACGGTATCGCTGTGATGGCAGAATCGGCTTAAAAGTCGCGTTGGAAGATCGTTGACGCCGAGACCCTTAGCGCCGGCGTCAACACAGGCACAAGATCTCTAACGTGATCGGATGACTTGTTCAAGTCTTTCGAGTGCGTTCTCCAAATACGATGTCGGACAGGCAAGGTTGACTCTTACGAAGCCTTCTCCGCCTTCCCCGAACATTCGCCCCGGCGAAGCGAAGAAATACGCCCGACCCCATAGCAAATCCTTGAGCTGATCGTCATTTAGTTGCAAGGAGCTACAGTCGAGCCACTGCAGATACGTGCCTTCCATTGGATACGGTCTGATCTCCGGAATGCGCCTCTGACAATAATCCTCAACGAAACGCCTGTTTTTATCGACTAGAGCGACAACCTGATCAAGCCAGTCTAGGCATTTCGTGTAGGCGATCTCACATGCCTTGAAACCGAGAATCGTAGGAGAACCCGCCGAAATTTTCCTCATGTGTTCCTTGAACCTTTCGCGTATGCCTTCTTCCGGAATGATGACATAGGACGTTTTCAGTCCTGCGAGGTTGAACGTTTTGCTTGGAGCGGAGAAAGTGACGGAACGTTGCGCATACGCCTCGCCAAGCGTCGCGTAGACGATATGGCGATGGCCGGGGAGGACCATGTCGAAATGTATCTCGTCGCTCAGCACAAGCACGTCGTACTTTAAACAGATGTCGCCGAGTCGTCGTAGTTCCATTTCGGTCCAGACGCGCCCAACGGGATTATGAGGGCTACAGAAGAGCAGCGTCGTGTTCGCCGGGTCGCTTGCCAGTTGTTCAAACAATGCCCAGTTTATTTCGTAGCGACCGTTGCGATCGATGAGAGGGCAGTTGACAACGTGACGGTCGAATTGTCCCGCGGCAAAGAAAAAGGGGTGGTAGACGGGGCTCATCATAATCACGCCCTCACCGGGGTTTGAGAACGCTTGTACGGCGAGATAGAAAGCGGGGACGACCCCCGCCGTGTTGACAATCCAGTCGCGTTCAATATTCCACGCATGGCGCGTCGACAGAAAATGAACGACGGCTTCCGTGTAAGACTCCGGAGGTCCCGCATAGCCTAGGATCGTTTTCTCGTGATCGAGAAAGGCTCTCAAGCCTTCCATGATCTCGGGAGCATTTTTCAATTCCATGTCGGCGACCGTCAGAGGTATGACACCGTCCGGCAAATCTCGATTGTAAGCGAGTATCTGATCCCATTTGAGCGAGGAGCCGTCGCGTCGCTCAATGGTTGAATGAAAATCGTAAGCCATTCAGTTTATGCCCAAGGATTTTCCGCTTTCGGGACGCGAATGCCTGAGACGATACCGGGGTATTCCCAAACGAACCACTCGCTTCCTGATTCTTTCCTTCGGAGAACGACGAGACGCGGCGTGTCGGCGCCCGATGACGTCATGCGCACGCGGAACAGGAAGTCCTCATGAGAGGGTACGGGATCGTGTTCAACGTCGACGGAAAAGGGTTCATCCGGCGTGTAGTTGTTGTCGACGGTCGCTCCGACGGCGTATGAATCTGGCAAATAGAGCTTGTCCGACAGCCGATCTTTCAGGAATTGTTTGTCATGATTGCTCAAGGGACGAGGTCCGTGCAGATGATTGAGTATGGCGAGCCCCGCATCTCGATCTTTCGTATATACCTTGAGCGCGACGATCAGAAGCGCTGCCGATCCTTCAGGTCGATTCATATAATCGGGTGCAAGCGAAAGGAATTCTTCGTATGTTGAAGGAAAATTAGGAAAAGTAAAACGCATAGCGTATTCCCCCCTTTTTTATTTCAGTCTATCAGAATTCGGTGCAAAAGAAATATCGGCTTACTCGGCGATTGCGTCAAATCTCTTCAGCCACGTCGAGTTCGATGTGCCGAACATGTAGTTTAGAATCATGACTTCGCCTATGTCGTTTTCACTGACAAGCGTCTTTAAGCTGCGTTTGTAATAGCGCGGGTCAACCACGTATATTTCATCGTAGTGGTTCGCGAGGTAGGGGACGAACGCATTGCCGAACGAGTCCTTAACAACGAGTATTTTTCGTCCGCTCGCATGGCTCGTCACGATTTTCAGAAGCGCGCGGTCGCCTCCGGAATAGTTGAGATAACTGTAGTCGCCTACGATCCTCTCGTCGTTGAGACGAGTCTGGTAAGAGGAAGCCATATCACCCTTGTCCCACGCCGTCGCCTTATAAGAGTCGACGAGCGGTTTCCACCCTTCTGTCGTGTCGGGGTTGTTCTTCAAAACATCTTCCTTCGTCGCGCGGTAGAGAGAGCCGAGATACGTTCCTTCAAGTGTGTAGTGTTCCATTTGATCGAGCCGAACGGGTGTCCAGCCGGCGCTCTCACAGTGGGCGACATAGGCGTAGTAAGCGCCAAGACCTGTCCAGTGATGGTCTGTCCTGAAGTAGATATATTTGTCCCGGTTCTGAAGCAGTTTGTCGTAAGCGTTGACCCTCTTGATATCCGGTTTCAATGTATCGTTGATGATCTCAATGCAGTCTTTCTGCGAAGAATAACCTGAATGGTACTTGTCAGGCGCGAAGAGCTCGACTGCCGTCGGCACGACCATGCTGTAGAGTTGCGTGCCGGAGGGTAAGCTTGCGGCAAGTTTATTGAGGCGCTCGCCGTATGCCTTGAGGTTCTTTTCGTTGCCATAGTATCGCTCCATGGCGCGATCTTTTATGATAATAACCCCGATTTTTGTCGATTTTACCTCGCCCTCCTCAATGGTCGGAATAATGGGCGGTTCTGTTTCTATCGGACCATCCGTTTGTGACGGTAACGGATCAGCGGGGTCCGTGACGAGAGGCTCCGGTTGATCTGTTTCGTCCGGGTTATCTTCACCCGTCAGATCATGGTCGATCGGGATAATCTGCATCCCATCCTTATTGAGATTGGGGAAAGCGATTTTGCGCCAACCCTTGCCGACCTCAATGAGCGTTGATCGGAAAGGGAACTGGTCACTGAACCAGCCCTCGATTTTAACGGACTGTTCTCCCGTTTTTGCATCTTGGAAATTGAGCTCGGGGAAGCGTCGTAAATGGCGTTTCTCTTCTACGGATACATCTTTTTCGGGCAAAATAAGGTGCAAAAGTCCGACCGCCAGAAGGATCACAACGAATACGATAATAGTGATGGCTTGATTTTCTCTACGAATTCTCATTTTCAATCACAATCCTATCACGCAACGCCCTTTAGAAACGGAAGTAGATAAACGGGTTATAGCTCGATGCGGCCAACGAAGCTGTGCAAACTAGAAGGAGTAACACGACACCAAGCGGTTGAAGCACGGTACCGACGCGCGAGGAGACGATTCGATTCAATGGACGTTTCAATCTTATCTTCAGCCACGGTAAGAGAGGCGTCGAGCCGATGATGGCGATGATGATAAAGACGAGGTGTTGTCTCCACAAAATTTGCGCCTCGATATCGGCAAACCCGGCAAGTCCGGGTGCGAACAGCCGCCCCATAAATGTGAAAAAGCCTGTGGGCTCCGTAAAATAAAAGATACTCCACCCGAAGAGAACGGCGAGCATTGTCAGCAGGTGACCGAAGACTTTAGGGATTCGTGTTTTCGCAGGCAGAATAAACGTTCTCTCGAACATCAGTATCGCAAAGTAGTAAAGTCCCCAGATGACGAAATTGATGCTTGCGCCATGCCACAGACCCGTCAGAAACCACACGATGAAGGTATTCCTTATGCGATGGCGGCGATTGCCTCCGAGCGGAATATAGAGATAGTCCCGGAAAAATGTGCTCAGGGAAATGTGCCAGCGGCGCCAGAACTCGGTGATGGTTGACGAGATGTATGGGTAGTTGAAGTTTTCCAAAAAGTGAAAGCCGAACATATACCCTAAACCGATCGCCATATCGGAATACCCCGAAAAGTCGAAGTAAATTTGTATCGCGTAGGCAAGTATCCCGAGAATTGCTGTCGCAGAACTTATCTGACCGAAGTGATCCGATTCGAGGCACACTTCAACAATCTCCGCAGCATAGTTGGCAATAAGAACCTTCTTCGCCAGACCGGCAAGGAAACGTCCAATTCCGGAGGTTACACCGTTGAGTGTGATACGACGTTTCGACAATTGCACTTCAACATCGGCGTAGCGGACGATAGGTCCCGCGATCAGTTGCGGGAAGAGTGTAACGTAGAGCAGAAAACGCCAGAACGACCGCTGCATGGCGATTTCTCCGCGGTATAAATCGATGATGTACGTCAGCGCTTGGAAAGTGTAAAACGAGATGCCGATCGGTAATGAAATGTCAGGAACCTTGAAGTTGATGAACGGTATCACGTTGAGAATCTCGACGAAAAAACCGGCATATTTGAAGTATGCGAGGCTCGAAAGGGCGATAACGATCGCAACGATAAGCCAGAATCGTCGTTTTCCTTTCGACCTTGAGCGGTTCAGGAAAAAACTCGAAAGCCAGATGACGAAGGAAGTAGTGATCATGAGCACGACGTATATAGGTTCGCCCCACGCATAAAAAAACAGCGAGAATACAAGCAAGATCGCGTTCTGCACGCTGGTCTTAGGGGTCAGCCAAACGGCCAGAAGGCAGAGCGGCAAAAACATATATAAAAAGATGAGCGACGAAAATACCATGCTGCTTTCTCCACAGAAATTAATTCTACTCTAACTTGGCTATGTGTCAACCGAGAGATAGCTACGGAGCGCCCACCGTTTCGATGTAGGCGAGGAGAAGGTCGACGACTTGACCGTAGGTCTTGACGCCGTCTTCTTCCTTGTTCGCTTTCAGATAGGCATCGTTAACGGCAGTCGAGATCGTTGCAATCGGCGTTTCAAAGGCTTTCCAGTATTCTCTTCCCGCTTTCAGGTCACGAGCGACGGCGGGGGTAATGTATCCGTACGCATTCGCCCAACGGTCGCGATTCTCGCTGTAGAGCCTGTTGTTCAAATGTTTCCATGCGCTTATCAAGCCTGAGTAACGCCACACAGGATCGGGGTGATGAATACAACTGATAAAACCGGCAAGATTCGTATCGTCCTCACGTGCAAAACCGCGTGCATGCGCGACTTCATGAGCCGCCGTCGCGGGAATGGCGTAGTCGGGCTGATCGGTATTGACGTTCACTTCGACGAAGAGAGGCATGTACATGCCGACGATATGGGTGTACGACCAATAATAAGACAGAATCACGTTTTTCGGCACGGGGTGAATGGAGCTCTTCAGAGCCGGATAGATTTCACCCGCTTTATCCCATCCGATGTGGGAATCTTTGAAAAGGTCATGAAGAGAACTGACAATAAGGACGCCGTTTTCATCCTCCGGCAAATCTTCGCGCACTTCTCCTGCAGCACGGGCGAAGGCGATGGTTGCGTATTCGAGTTCTTCGCAAGAGCGCTCTTTGACTGTGAGACCGAGCGCTTCCGAAAGAGGTGAACGCGCGTAATGGATGCCGTGAAATGCGAGGAAGAGCGACAGCGCAAAGAGAGCGATTGTGAGTACGACAAGTGTTGATTTCAGGAGTCGTCGCCATCTCCAAGCGGGATGGCGGATGAGCCTTGCGATGCCGTAGACTGTGAGCGCGGTAAGGGTCAGCACACCCCCCACAACAAGTAGTTCGGTCAAAGAAAAGGGGAGAAGGTTGATGACAGATGACAGACCTTTAGCTAATGGTTGGAACACCTTTTCCGAATACGTATCGGCAACCGCCGCATTATTGAAAGCGATGGCGCGCAAGATGATTAGTCCGAGCGAAATGAATGCGGCGATGCCCAGAGCAATGTATGTAGCCTTCAGTTTCGGCTTTTGAAGTTCTTTTTTCGTTTTTCTCTTTCGCATTGACTCCGTTCCCGTCTTAATCATGATCCGCAAGAGAGGGCATGCTGTTCAATGTGTACGGAGTAAGAGTAACGGTCACGCAAAAAACAGTCAAGGCTATAGAGTTCAAGCCTAGACGCTGTAAAGGTGAAAGATTTCGTTGTTCCCTGTATAGCGTTGGTTACCGCCTTATCTGTTATAGTGACAGTGGAGATCGTTTGTTCCGTATACAAATGATCTTTCCATTATTACTGTCAAAGCAAAAGAAAGAGAGGTTTTCTATGCCTATTCCGACTCCACACATTGAAGCTAAAAGTCCTGACGAGATCGCCAATACCGTCTTGATGCCGGGCGATCCGTTACGTGCGAAGTTTATCGCCGAAACATATCTGGAAGATGTCACGCAATTTAACCGGGTGCGCGGGATGCTCGGTTTTACGGGCTACTACAAAGGCAAACGCGTCTCCGTCATGGGATCCGGCATGGGTATCCCGTCCGCCGTCATTTACTACCATGAATTGTTCGCTTTTTACGAGGTCGATACGATTATTCGTATTGGCACTGCGGGGGCGATGCAAGCCAATATCGCGTTGCGCGATATCGTGATCGCAACGGCATCGAACACTGATTCGAATCTCAACAGCGGACTTTTCGGACCGTATACTTTCTGTCCGACTCCCGATTTCGATTTAATGATCGAGGCGTATGAACGCGCCAAGGAACTCGGCATTTGTGTGCATGCCGGCACTGTCTGCAGTTCCGACCTTTTCTATAGGGAATTGGATCCCGGAGTCACGGAGCGTTTACAACAATACGGAGCGCTCGCCGTGGAGATGGAATCTGCAGGTCTCTACATGACTGCCAGAAAGCTCGGCAAACGCGCTTTGGCGATGTTTACCGTCAGTGACAGTCTCGTGACGCATGAGGCGGAAAGCGCCCAAGCGAGACAAGAAGCCTATCGTCATATGATGGAACTGGGTCTCGAGATCGCCCCCGCATAATGAACGTTACAATCTTCTAACTTTAAAGGGACTGTCTTCTTATGGTTCAAGGCAGTTCCTTTTCTATTCAATCCGTTAATGATTGCCGTTTCAGTCGCGTTCTTCAATGGTTGCTGCGTCGTATCTCGTCGTATTCAGCTTATGAACCTTCTCGACAAATGCTTCAACATCTAATGAGCCGATGTTTCCTTCATCGCGGCTACGAACGGACAATGTCTTTTCCTCCGCTTCGCGATCGCCCACAACGAGCATGTAGGGGATTTTCGCGAGTTGTGCCTCGCGGATCTTGTATCCGATTTTTTCATCGCGTACGTCGAGTTCCGCACGGAAGCCTTCATGTCTCAGTCGCGCAACGACTTCTTCAGCGTAATTTGAATTTTGCTGTGAAATAGAGAGGACACGCACCTGCTCCGGTGATAGCCAGAATGGGAACTTGCCTCCGTAATGCTCGATCAGAATCGCTATGAAGCGCTCAAGCGCACCCAATGCCGTCCGATGGACGACAATCGGGCGATGTTTTGCGCCGTCAGGGCCCGTGTATTCGAGATCGAATCGTTGCGGCATCTGAAAATCGAGCTGGATTGTGCCGCACTGCCATCCGCGACCGATCGCGTCCTCAATATGAAAATCGATCTTGGGACCATAGAATGCGCCGTCTCCGGGGTTGATGCGGTAATCGGCGCCGAGATCTTCCAAGACTTTCTGTAGCACGCTTTCTGCACGATTCCAGTCTTCGACGTCTCCCATGGAGTTTTCCGGTCTCGTTGAAAGTTCCACGCGGTAACGGAAACCGAAGGACCGATAGATACGGTCGATCAACCGGATGATGCCGCTGACTTCATCTTCAATCTGATCGGGCGTCATGAAAAGATGCGCGTCGTCTTGCGTAAAGGCGCGTACGCGCATGAGTCCGTGTAGGGTCCCCGATTTTTCGTGGCGATGGACAAGGCCGAGCTCGCCCATGCGCAAGGGGAGATCGCGGTAAGAATGCGGTTTATTTTTGAAGATGAGCATACCGCCGGGACAGTTCATTGGTTTGACGGCATAGTCCTGTTCATCGATCTCGACTGTATACATATTGTCTTTGTAGTGATCCCAATGGCCCGACTCTTCCCAAAGAGAGCGTGCGAGAATCATCGGTGTGGAGACGAGTACATATCCTGCTTCGCGGTGGAGTTCTTTCCAATAATCGACGAGCAACTCGCGCAACACCATACCTCTTGGCAAGAAAAACGGAAAACCGGGACCCGCCTCGGATGTCATGAACAGCTCAAGTTCCCGTCCCAATTTGCGGTGGTCACGTAGTTTCGCCTCTTCCAGTAAAGTGAGGTAACGATCGAGTTCCTCTTTTTTCGGGTACGAGACGCCGTAAATACGCGTCAGCATCTTATTCTTTTCATCGCCGTGCCAGTAAGCGCCGGAAACGCTGAGAAGCTTGAAGGCTTTGATCTGTTTCGTGTATCGAATATGAGGTCCCGCGCAGAGATCGGTAAAATCATCCTGCTTATAAAAGGAAATTTCTTCGTCTTCCGGCAATGCCAATATCATCTCTAGCTTGTAAGGTTCGTCTTGCTGCTTGACGTACTCGATGGCTTCTTCACGAGGCAACGTGAAGCGCTCAATCTTATAATTCGCTTTGACGATTTTCTTCATATCTTCTTCGATAGCGGGGAGATCGTCCGTCGTGAATCCGCCTTCGCGATCAAAATCGTAGTAGAAGCCGTTTTCAATCGCAGGTCCGATCGCCAGCTTCGTCTCGGGAAAAAGTCGCTTGACTGCATGCGCAAGTAGGTGAGAGCTGCTATGCCAGAATGCATGCATATCCTGATCTTGTGCTTCGCCATCGGCTGTCGTCGTCATCACGACCTGTTCTTTCTTATCTTCTAAGGGAAGATCTTGTCGTTTTGCTTCGTCCGGCATATCAGTTTCTCCTTTTCTATATTATTTTGGCGTCCGTCCGTAGGGCTCCAAATAAGAATTCAACCGTCGGCATGGACGATTCTCTGCCGATCAATTGAAAACTCTAGTAAAGGATAGCCTAGCCGCAAAAGATTGGCAATAACGGAATGTTACGCACGTTCGATGAAATGATTAGAAACGATTAGCAGTTGTACTCAGTTTGAGCGCGAAACCAGTCGTCAAAATTGTCGATTTCATGTCGATACGGTAGCGATGGCTGCGCTCCGATTTTTGTCACGCTGATGGCGGACGCTTTCGTCGCAAACTCAATCGCCCGAACGAGTTCATCAGTTGTGGGAGCGAAAGTGTCTGTCGACTGCTCTGCCAACATGCGATCGATTTCACACGCCACCGCGCCGTTAAAACAATCGCCCGCCGCCGTCGTATCGATGGCGTTGACGCGGTAGGCGGGGATATGTTTTACATTTTCTTCGTGATCGATACAGAGTGAACCGAATGAGCCGAGCGTGACGATGAGAGATTTTACCCCACGCCTATAGAGCGTACGCGCCGCCTCGATCTGTTGCGGGCGCGTTCCGGTCGGCAAACCGGTTAAAATCGATAATTCACTCTCATTCGGTGTCAAGAGGTCAATGTATTTGTATGTATCAGAAGGAAGCTCCAAAGCGGGAGCAGGATTGAGAATCGTGAAGACGCCCTCTTCACGCGCGATGGCAAGCGCCCGGTGAACCGCGTCCAGAGGAATTTCGAGCTGAAGAAGGAGAACACGCGAACGTGTAATGACGGGGCACAACGCCTCAATCGATTCTTCGTTGAACGTATGATTCGCCCCCGAGATAACTGTGATACGGTTTTGTCCCTTTGCGTCAACAAGGATCACCGCGATTCCCGTCGGAACGCCGTCTATCTTCTCAATGGCGGCGCCATCGGCAAACTCGCGTTTCAATCCTTTGAGGATAGTTTCGCCGAACGAATCATTACCGACACGCCCGACCATGGTCGTCTCGGCGCCGCATCGTGCGGCAGCGACGGCTTGGTTGGCGCCCTTGCCGCCGAAAACTTGGTAAAAGTTGTTGCCGAGAACCGTCTCGCCCGCATCCGGCGCCCTGTCGGCCATCACCACGAGATCCATATTAATGCTACCGATGACAGTGATCATAGGAATAAACTCCTTCTCTTCGTCATGCGTTCAGTATATCACCGTCACGTTTGTCGGATTGTCCCAATCAATTCGTTGTGCGCATTCGACTTTTAACAATAAAATAACTGTTTACGAACGGTGGCTAAGACTCTATAATTGTCTAGGTTGGGTCTATCCGCTGTTCATCCCGCTCGAATTGACGCGGTACGACAGGCCCGGTTCGTACAGCTCGTTGCGGAACGATTTATAACTTAGATAACGATGGATATTTTTTCTTTTGCAACCCTCCTCGGCGGACTCGCTTTGTTCCTCTTCGGAATGAAGGAGATGGGTGACGGATTGATGCTCCTCTCGGGTTCCAAGCTTAAGAGCATGCTTGGGCGCGTGACATCGAATCCGGTCAATGCTGTTCTCGTAGGAACCGGCATCACGTCAATTATTCAATCTTCCTCGGCGACGACAGTCATGGTCGTCGGGCTTGTCAACGCCGGATTACTTTCGCTTTCACAGTCGGTCGGGATCATTATGGGTGCCAATATCGGTACGACGACGACCGCGTGGATTCTCACGCTCGGTACACTCGGCGCCGGCAGCACTTATCTCGATTTGCTCAAACCGTCCTTTTTTGCTCCGCTGATCGCCTTTTTTGCCGTCGGAGTTCTCATGTTCGTCAAAGACGAGAAAAAGCGAAACATCAGCAAGATCGCGATCGGTTTCGCCGTGCTGATGTTCGGAATGCAGGCAATGAGTAATTCCGTCGTGTCGCTCGCCGACTCGCCTGAATTCTGTGAACTGTTCATCCGCTTCAAAAATCCTTTTCTTGGTCTGATTGTCGGAGCTATTCTGACGGCTGTCATCCAGAGTTCTTCGGCATCCATCGGTATATTGCAGGCGCTTTCCGCCACAGGAGTCGTCACGTACGGGTCGGCGATCCCGATTATTCTGGGGCAGAACATCGGTACGTGTGTCACCGCCATGTTATCGAGCATCAACACATCAAAGAACGCTCGGCGCTCGGCGCTGATTCACTTGTTTTTCAACGTGATTGGCAGTGTCGTCTTTATAGCGGTTTTCTACTCGATCAATCTCTTTCGTCCCTTCGCGTTTCTCGATAAGAGTTTAGGGGCCGTCAACATCGCGATTTTCAATACGCTTTACAATACGTCGAACACTTTACTTCTCCTCCCTTTCCGCCATAAGCTCGTGAAATTCGTGACGTGGATTCTGCCTGACGGCAAGCGGGGGGAAGAAGTGCCTGAAACGGAGAATGTCTTCGGTGCGCTGGAAGCACGTTTCCTCGAATCGCCCGGGCTGGCCGTTGCGCAGAGCCGCCAAGTTGCCTCTCAGATGGCGGAACTCGTCAAACACCATTACGAAATTTCGATCGACCTGCTTTATTCTTTCGACGCACAGCGCTATCAGGAAAGTCGCGACCTTGAGGTGCTCATCGATGATTACGAAGACCACCTCGGGACGTACATGGTTCAGATCAGCGCGCGGCAATTGACGGATAAGGATAGCCGAACCTTGACACAGATGATGCAGAGCATCGGAGACTTTGAGAGGATATCGGATCACGCGTACAGCATCGCGCTCTCGGCGAAAGAAATGTACGACAAAAAAATTATTTTTTCCGACGCTGCGCTAAATGAGCTCGCCGTTAAGGAGCGTGCCCTGCAAGATTTGCTCGATATGACGGTTCAGGCGTTCCGCGATGATGATCTTGAGCTTGCCGCACGTGTGGAGCCTCTGGAAGAAGTCATCGACGGTTTGAACGACGAGTTGCGCGCACGTCATGTCAAAAGACTGCAGGACGGATTCTGTACACTTGAGCTCGGGTTTATTTTCAACGACATTCTGACAGGCATGGAGAGAATTGCCGACCACTGCTCGAATCTCGCCGTCTGTATGATCGAGCTTTCGCATGAGAGTCTGGATCACCACATTTTCTTAAGAACACTTGAAACAAGTGAGGATTTCCTGCAGATGGTCGCTCACTATCGTCGAGAATACCTCCTGCCGGAGGTTCAGGTTTCTGAATACGCGGGGCAAATCTCGCTTGAGGAATCGCTTGCGAATCGATAACGTACTCTCCCTCGCAAGGGGTGTACACGATGATGGAACAAGTGAAAACGGACGTCATCAGAGCGGGGCAAAGACTTTTTGCCCCAGAGTTCTTCTAATGAAATAGTCTTGATTGATTGACCACGTAAAACCTGAAAGGGGTTGTCTCAAAACCGCTAAAAAGCAGCGGGATTGGAGATAGCCTCTTTCCTTTTTTAGAAACCGAGAACGTAAAGTCCAGAAAATCGAAATTAACTGCAAAATTGCACACGGGTGTCGGTGCTAAGAGTCCAAAAAATCGGTATTAACTGCAAAGTTGTACATGGGTGTCGACGCAAAGTCCAAAATAACGATATTAACTGCAAAATTGTACATGGGTGTCGACGCAAAGTCCAAATTATCGGTATTAACTGCAAAATTGCACACGGCTGGGGCTTCGGGGTAAATAGCGCGACCCAAAAGGGGGGCTTATCTCATCATTGCTCCTAACGAGCAGTTTTGAGACAGCCCCTTTTCGGTAAAACGTCAACAAGGCGAGGTCGCCTACGCGCTTATGATTATGCGGACAATCTAGAAATCTTTGATCAGGTCAAAATTCTTTTTATGTGGAGCTTTTTCCGTGTCGGGGTGTCCAATCGCGATCGCGATGCGGAATTTCTCACCTTCTTCAAATCCAAGTAATTTGCCGCAGTTTTCAGGGTCGTCCTCTTGGAAAGCCATGGCGGGAAGTCCGAGGATGACGTTACCGAGTCCCATCGATTGTGCAGCAATAGAGAGGATTCCCACGGCGATACCAGCATCTTCACCAGGCCACATCTGATCGCCCGCCGTGATGATGACTCCGAGCGGCGCATCGTAGAAGAAACTCTCGGAACCGCGTTTTTTCTGTCTAGCACGCATCTCATCACTTGCGTGGTGCATGATACGTTGATCGATTTGCTTGATAATTGAACGATCCGTAATGAAGTAGTAGCGAAGTCCTTGCAAGTTCCGTGCTGTCGGCGCGGCGAGAACGGCGTCTTTCAGCAGGAATAGTTCTTCTTCTGTGAGCGGTGTGTCTTTGTAGCGGCGAATGCTGCTTCTCTCTTGAATGATTTTTAATACCGGGTTCATAATTCATAATCCTCCTTTTTCATTTCATTAATTTCTTAAACACCACTTATTATAGCGAACTTGTGCTGTTGCGTTCACGTTCAGAGTTAAACGATACGCTGTGGCGCTCTCAACATGCGGAATGTCTGGTAATCTATAAACAGAAAAGTCATTTAACAATAAGACGGAATCGAGGAGAGTATGGGTAAGCGCTTTCAAAACATTGTGAATCGCGTGACGGGTCGTCCCGAAAAGAAGCGCTGTGCCGTTGTCTGTCCCGATGAGGGGACGGTGAGGGCGGCTTTAAAAGCGGAAGAAATGGGGCTTGTCGACCCTTTCTTTTTCTTTGACGAATCGCGCCGTGAAGTGCTCAAAGGATTGTCTGTTCTTCAAGAGCGCAAGGATGCGTATCTAGTCGTCGAGTTACCCGAGGAGGCGGCAAAGATCGCTGTACAGCGTGTCCGTGGACGGGAGTTGGATATGTTGTTAAAGGGGAATATCGACACGGCCTTACTGCTCAAACAAGTCGTCAACAAGGAATACGGACTCTTGACGGGGCGGCTGATTACTCATGTCGGTTTTCTTGATGTGCCTGCGTATCACAAGCTACTCGTTGTGACAGACGGAGGCATGGTGACATATCCGGATCTCGAACAGAAACGCGCAATACTAGAGAATGCAGTTTTCGCTATGCGTGCCATGGGCGTTGAAAAGCCTAAGGTTGCCTGTCTCGCGGCCGTTGAGAAAGTTCATGACAAAATGCCGGAAACACTTGATGCCGCGGAGCTTAAGGCGATGAATGACCGCGGTGAGATTGTTGATTGCGTTGTGGAGGGTCCCATCTCGTTTGATCTCGCGTTCAGCCGTGAGGCGGCGGCTGTAAAACGCTATGACAGCCCTGTTGCCGGGGATGCCGATATCATGCTCGTTCCGGATTTTGTCGCGGGCAATCTCGTCGCGAAGGCGATGATACATGCCGGACATGGCCTTTTCGCGGGTGTTCTTATCGGAGCGTCCGCCCCTGTCATCGTTACATCGAGGAGCTCGACAAGCGAAGAAAAAATCAATTCGATCGCCTGTTCAGCCCTCTTGGCGCACGCATCAAACGTATAAATCGGAGTAGCACGTGAAAATATTAGTCATTAATCCCGGATCGACTTCTACGAAAGTCGCTTTGTTTGAAGATACGGAGAGAATCGTCGAGAAAAAAATCGACCACTCGCGCGAGGAGTTAAGCGCATTTTCATCGATTAAGGCGGAGTTGCCGATGCGCATCAGCCGTGTAAAGGATTTTCTCCATGAGCATGAGACGTCACCGGGTGAGCTCGACGTAATCGTCTCGCGCGGCGGCATGCTCCCCCCCGTTCGCCACGGTGCTTATGTTATCGATGACGAGCTTGTCGAGACGCTCCTCGATCGACCCGTCGAGCAACACGCTTCCAACTTAGGTGCAGGTATTGCGCAAGCGATCGCTGCGGAGGGAGACGGTGTGCCTGCGTTTATCTACGATTCAATCTCCGTCGATGAACTGATTCCGCTCGCGCGTTTTTCAGGGATTAAAGGCTACGATAGGAGAAGTTTTTCGCATACCCTCAACACGCGCGCAGTGGCCCGAGTCATCGCGGAACGAGAGGGGTTCGACCTTTTGAAATCGAACGTCATCGTCGCTCATCTCGGAGGCGGTATTTCGATGAACTTGCAGTCGAATGGCGAGATCATCGACGTTGTCTCGGCCGATGAAGGCGCTTTTTCAACCGAAAGGGCAGGGGGGGTTCCCATTTACCAGGCGGCGCGCATTGCGCGCGAGGAGGGAGCGGACGCCCTCTATGCTTACGAAATAGGAGAGGGTGGCTTTACATCGTATCTCGGGACGAATGACGCGCGTGAAGTCGAGCGGATGGCGGCAAATGGCGATGAGGAGGCTTGTCTTGTCATCGATGCGATGGGGTATCAGGTTGCCAAGGCAATCGCAGGATTGGCAACTGTCGTCAACGGTAATGTGCGCGCCATCGTTCTGACCGGCGGTATGTCGCACATGAAGAGATTGACGGACGCTATCAATGAGCGCGTATCATTCATCGCCCCCGTGTTCCTTATGCCGGGCGAATTGGAGATGGAGGCTCTTGCGACCGGAGCCTACCGCGTTATGCGCGGGAAGGAGAGCGCGGAAGTATTAGGCGACCGCTACGTGGGGTTGCTGGGATGATCCATCATATCATCCCAGTAATTCTGCACGGGGTGTAGACGCTCGTTCCGAGGTATCGCCTCGTCCTCATCAACAGGTGTCGGAGGTGATGTCGCCAGTTGCTCTTCGCGTTGTTTCCTCCTTAATTCCTCTTCGGCAATCGCTTCATTCGGTGACAATTCGAGCAGTGCCGGGTTGTCGATGTAAGAATCAAATAACTGCAAGCTCTTGATCATGTAGTATCCGTCGCAAATTCGCTCGTCGATCGTGAGGTTCAAGTCGATCGTTTTTTTCCAGACGACCTCGTCGGTAAAGATATCGCGATACGGTTTGTAGTATATTTTCCCGATCGTACAGAAGATGGAGGTGGAACCGAATTCGTACAAGTGGTGGAAAAGAGCGTCGCCCCCAATGCTTCCGAGATGCGAGATGAATACGGAAGAATACAGCGGGATTAAATCACGCAATACTTTCGGCATGAGTCCGTGAAAATCTAGCACGCGTCCGATCAAAAGGAGAACTCGCAAAATACTTCGCGGTAGCTTTGTGATGAGTCCGATGAACCGATCATCCTCTTTACCTTCGCTATCCTTGATCTCGTCGATGTGGTAGTCCATCTTATCTTTAACATCTTCTAAGGTGTCGTCGCCGTCAAAATTGACTTTCGCAATTGATTCAAGCCCCTCATCCGTTAACGCAGTTTTGACAACGTATAGGATGTCGAAACTGTTGTGTTGGTACAACCGCCTCCCCGCAACAAACCGATTGAGTTGAGGCCGGCGCAAGAACGTATGCAAAAATGTCGCGGAGATAATATTGAAAACAGTGATTCGTTTTCCTTGTTTTCGTTGTTCGCGGATGTACTGTTGCATATTCTCAACACAATACGATTTTCTCAAATAGACTGCAGACTCATTGCGGCCGCGCATGATATACGGCATGATGGCGCCGATGGGGTCTTTTGAGTCTCTTACAAGTGTACCGTCGCCGCGTTTAAAACACATGTTATAATTCCTCTTCAATACCTTCAAGGTGCCGATTGTTGCTTGTAGATTGTCCTTCACTCCGAGTAACAAATTGAGCAGTCGGCCAACCGTGTGTAAGTGAGTTGAGCCAAATCGGTGTAGTGAACGCCCCTCAATCAGCGGTATTTTTCGTTCTGTCTCCTCATAAAACGGAGAATACGATGTCTTTATGATGAAGCCATCATATCATAATATGAAATTTACAAAAAAAGTCTTGCGTATTACCAATGACAATCTTCATTCATAATCGTTTTTGTGGTATGTTGTGTTAGGCTGTGCAAAAATATGGGCAGTATGAAGCTTCTCATATAGTTCCGATGTCCGTAGCAATTGGGAGAATAACTAATAACCAGTCTTTGATATGAAGAAAAAATTTAGCAAAAAATTGAAAATATTGTTTACGGTGACTGCCATCTTGCTTGTCGCGACGGCGGGGATTTTTGCCGTCAATCATTTCAAGCGGGAGCCGGAACCTCCGTCGACCAAGAAAACAAACCCGAACGAGTCATTGACAACTCCGACTTCGACGACAACGTTTTCCACTACAACGTCGACGACAACTGAAACAACGACGACTCCGACGACAACGGAAGAGCCGACTACGACGACTGAACCTCTGTACCATTTCTCCCATCTCGTTATTTTTCTCGACGTTCAGCGCGCTGTCTTCTTTCATACAAACGCAATGGGTGAGCAAATTCCCGAAGTGTCTCTCCGTGTTTCGACCGGGCGTGAGAAAGGTTCTACACCCATCACGCCGCCGGAAAAACCTTTCATACTATCCGGCTACAGAGCCAACCAACTTCTTTTCACGAAGGCGGAAACATGGGTGTGGGTGCGTTACGCGACACACGTTTCAGGTGATATTTTCATTCATTCGCAGCCGTACGATCACCAAGCGGATGCGAACGGGAAGACGTTGCCACTTGACAAGAGCCTGTTCAGCAAATGGGGATATAATCGTCTCGGAAAATACACCGCCTCGAACGGCTGCATCAGGTTGTCACTTCGCGATGCAGAGTATTTGTCACAGAACATCCATCCCGGAATGCCGTGTTTTATCTTCCAAAGCAGCGAAGGATACGAGTTGCCCGAAGCACCTGAGAATCCGCCTGCCAACTTGAATAATCGCTGGGATCCTACAGATCCTGATCCGCTAAATCCCTATGTGCATCGTAAGGAAAATAGCATGGCGTGGAAGTATAAGCCTAAAGGTCAAGACATCGAGGTGATGTTGGGTGAGGCGCCGAAAGCCGCGGACGGCGTTCAAAACAAAAATGAGCTTCCAAGCAAAGCGACTTTCAGTTTTCAAAGAAAGCCCGTTACCGATACGCCCGGAGTGCTTTACGCCAAGGTGATCGTGACATATCCCGACAAATCCATGGAAGCGGTTTCAATTAAAATCATTGTGATCGATCCTGAGACTGTTACGACGCCGACCTCTACTGAGCCGGAGGAACCGGATGATCCGACGGATCCCGATGATCCTACTGACCCCGAAGATCCCACTGAACCCGGAGAGCCCACCGATCCCGGAGAGCCTACCGATCCCGGAGAGCCTACCGATCCCGGAGAGCCTACTGACCCCGGTGAGACGCCTTAACCGACTTCCGCTCCGTATACTGATGTATGATCGGCATTCCCGCGTTGCTTAGTTCGCCAATCGAAGACCGCAAAGAAAACTCACAAAAGTTTTATGCAGCGAGTAAGAATTATTCACGAAAAGGCGTTGAAAAAAAACGCGCGAGTCATGTATAGTGTCTCTACCGCCTTCAATTGTGAATGTTTGGCGGGCACTATTGAGCAATTGGATTGACGATGAGAAGACTAGGACATTACATTCCAGTGATACTCGGCATCGTGATGGTTCTCGGTGCCTTATTTTTGACTGGTGGTTTTTTTGCCGCGCCTCTCGCCGAATTCGAAGAGACCACTTTTCACCCCCCCCTTGAGGTGACATCCTCAATGGCGCCGACCGGTCTTTCCTACAAGAAAGTACCGATTGTTACCGTGACGCGCTCAACGACGGAGTCTTCGACAAGTTCCGCCACTGCGACCACGACTACGACGAAAAAAACAACGACGACGAGACAAACAACAACGGTGCAACCTCCTAGCAACTACACGGGAGGTCGCTTCAGCAAGTTGATCGTCTTTTTGGATATACAGCGAGTCGTTTTCTATAAGACGGATCCCGTGACGGGTGCCGACGTTCCCGCGTATGCGGTGAGATGTTCGACCGGAATGAATCCGTGGCCTACACCAACCACACCGCCGGATAAGCCTATTATCATAAGCGGCCATAGGAGGACGCTCGTTCCCTTCGCTTCATCAAAAAGTGAGGGACTCTGTTGGGTGCGTTATGCAACACACATTAGGAGTTCGATTTGGTTTCACTCCATTCCGCTCGATTATGAAAATGGGCAACCGATTGATTATTCGAAAGCGTATATGAAGTATGGCTATGTGAGCTTATATCATCAAAGAAAGAGTTCGCACGGTTGTATTCGACTCGCTGTCCGTGATGCGAAATTTTTGCATGACAATGCGCGTAGAGGACTTCCTGTATACATTTTGAGTAGCAGCAAAGGTTATCAATTAGCGCCCGCACAACCATTGCCTGTGCCTCAGAATCCCGAACTTCGGAGAGGCTGGGACCCGACCGATTGGAATGCTCCAAACTATAAGCCGATGACGACCACGACCACGACGACAACAACGGTTACGGAGCCTACGACAACCTTGTCATCAACGTCTCCGAAAACGACAACGACAACGCCGACAACGACGACGCCGACAACGACGCCGCCGACAACGCCTACAACGACGCCGACAACAACGACAACGGAGTCATCAGAAACCTCGACAAGCACATCGACATCTACCGAAGCATCGTCTGAAAGTCCTACATCGATGGGAAAAGAAGCCGGTACCCCATAGGAGCTTTGTCTCTACGACGTTCAGTTTTGCTTTGCTCCGTTAATGTATGATTCGGAAGGCAATGATGGATAAGTAAGGGCGAACGGAGCGAAAAAAGATGAAAGACAACGTTGATGTCACACGCGATCGGAGAGTGTTTATCCGGCCGCGTGATTTTTTTGTCTTGGCCGCATTGATCGGCTTAGCTCTGATTTTGTATATTGTGACTTGGACGACGCGAACCTCTTCCGAGTGCGTCGCCAAGATTTACCATAATGGTCAGTTGCTTGAAGTCGTGAAGCTGGAGCCTGGAGAAGAGAGGGAGTTTCGATTTGATTTAGAGCCATCGATCGCCATACGGCAGTTCGCCGATCAATCGATCGCGTTCATGTCCTCTGACTGTCCCGATCGCGTCTGTGTCAAGTCCGGGCGGATCAAGCGACCGGGTGAATTCGCCGCCTGTGTGCCTAACCGTTTTCTCATCGTGATTGAGGGAACGGCAGAGTCATCGAAAGGGGAGGATGTCGATCTTGTCGCGTGAACGTGGAACATCCGTATCGGTGCGACGGCTCACGCGCTCTGCCGTCATGCTGGCTACGGCGCTTGCCTTGGGATTGCTTGAGGGGATGTTGCCTCCGTTGCCGGCGCCCGTTCCGCTCCGGTACGGTCTCGCCAACGTTGCCGTCATGGCGACGCTGATTTTTATCGGATCTCTCGAGGCTTTTTCTGTCGCATTTTTGAAAAGCGTTTTTGTTTTTATGACACGAGGACTGATCGCCGGGGGCGTATCCATGACGGGGACGCTTCTGTCGGTCGCCGCGATGATTGCGATTGATCGATTTTTAAAGCGGCGGACGTCCGTTTTCCTGTTGTCGATTTCGGGGGCGATCACACATAATGCGGGACAGATGATTTTTCTTATTCTGTTTTTGCAGTACAGAATATCCGTTCTCCTTGTCGGTCCCTATCTGCTCTTGTTCGGGATTGCGACAGGTAGCTTATCGGGTCTTCTTTTGTATGTCATGATGAAACCGTTACAATCATTTTTTAAGAGTCGGGTATGATAACGATGGTGGCAATCGGTAGGTTCATCGTGTCGCCAAAGAAAAGTCACACATCTGAACGTTGTGGATCGCCACGCGTCTTCGCTGTTTTATTGGCGGTCCTTTTTGTCTGCGGTACGGTCATGCTATGTGTGTCGGGGTGCCAAAGAGAGTCATTTGAAGCGTTTGTGACGGGGCCGTTCGATACGGTGACGAAGATGATCCTCTTTTCGGATGATCAAAGCGAGTTTGATGAGCACCGCCGTTTTGTTGAGCAGGAGCTTTGGCGCTATCACCAGTTGTTCGATGTTTATAACGATTATCCGGGTGTGACGAACATCAAGACAATCAACGATCGCGCAGGGAGCGCCGTCGCTTGTTCCGAGGATCTTCTCGACCTGATCGAATTCGGCATCGAATGTGAGGACAAGTCGGACGGGCGTGTCAATGTGGCGTTAGGTTCCGTCCTGATACTTTGGCACGAGGCGCGGACGAATTCGACGGCAGAGCCCTCACAAGCGTATGTTCCCGATCAACAGGTGCTGGAAGATGCGGCACGACACACATCGATTGAAGACGTAAGAATTGACCGGGAGAAGGGAACAGTCACGTTGATGGATCCCTTGATGCGCCTCGATGTCGGCGCGATTGCGAAAGGATACGCGGTCGAGAAAATTGCGTGCGCACTTGTGAGGCGGGGAATCCGCGCCGGTGCTCTCGATGCGGGCGGGAATATACGCGTAATCGGACAAAACGTTGTCAAAAACAGTCCTTGGCGTATCGGCATCCGCAATCCCTTGGAAGATTCCGATGGTTCTTTCGTCGAGATCGTCGATGTCGTCAATCGATCGGTTGTGACGTCCGGCAACGATCAGCGATATTTCGTGTTTGAGGGAAGGCGCTATTCTCATATTATCGACCCTGCGACGAATCATCCTGCCGAATACCACGATGCCGTGAGCGTCATCGCGGAAGATTCGGGCGTGGCCGATTTTTTATCGACGACGCTCATGTTAATGACGGAAGCGGACGGGCGCGAGCTGCTTGTGAATTTCCCCGGCTGTGAAGCTCTGTGGGTGCGGGGGTCAACAGTGACGATGACGGATGGGTTCAAGGAGTACGCTGCCGGTCACTGACGGATGGCATGCTCAACTGTACGGGGATGGGTTTGAAACATCCCGAAGATTTCTGAGCGATACATAAAATAGCTCAACGGGTTTGCTTATATGATGGGTACGAGATCGGGCACTTTCCGATTAGCCCTTTATACCACCTGTGATATAATCTCATCATTCGCATATGAATAATCATGCCGTGATTCAAGGTCTCCAAGTACAGCTGTATATGTGCCCTTGTAACGGCTTTGAAATAACTCAGTACGAATGGTGACTGTTGTGCATATGATGTATTATTTGAAAGCATACGCCGTGACTTTGGCTTTGCCGTTACTGAACTTCGGTAAGATTGATATCGTTGAAATTCTTATTCTTGTGTTCGTTTTGGCACTCTCTCTGTCACTGCATGAGTTCGCGCACGCCTACGCGGCGCTCAAGATGGGCGACGATACGGCTGCGATGGCAGGTAGGCTGACGTTGAATCCGCTTAGGCATCTTGATCCTATCGGTTCGCTCGTCTTTCTCTTCGCGCGCATCGGCTGGGCGAAACCGGTCCCTATCAATCCGTTGCGTTTTACGAAGGCGAAGAGTATCAAGAGCGGGATTTTCTGGGTGAGTCTTGCGGGACCGCTGTCGAATTTATTGCTCGGCACAATATCGTGGTTTTTGTTCTGTGCGCTCTTTACGATCATGATGGCTTTCAGGATTGCCGGGCCGATCGTCGAAGTCATTATGCGGCTGTTTTTAACGCTCTTCCAAGCGAATATGCTGTTGGCGGTTTTCAATCTTCTCCCGGTTCCTCCGCTTGACGGGTTTAAGGTATTCGGCGTCGTGTTGCCGGATAAGTGGTACGATAAGTTGCTGCAGTATGAGCGATTTATCGGTATTGCGTTTTTGTTTATCGTTTTCTTTTCCCGCGGTGTGCTTACAACAGTCCTCGGGTGGATTCTCGTACCTTTCAATTACGTGATCCAATATCCGATTACATGGCTCTTTCAACAGCTACAGGCGGCACTTGGACTGCCTGTGATGCCCATGTTTTTGTAAAATAACGGTATGAACGCGGAAAACACAACGCTGGAAATCGATATCCTCCAATATGAAGGGCCACTTGATCTGCTCAGTCAGCTGATAGACAAAAATCGTGTGTCGGTTGACCGCGTCTCCATCGCATCGATCGCCGATCAATATCTGGAAATCATCCGTAGCAGTGCCGCTCTCGATATGGAGCTGGCGAGCACATTCCTCCTGATGGCGGCGACGTTGATTCACTTGAAATCATCGCTCTTGCTTCCAGATCAACGCCGCCTCGTGGATTCCGATGAGACTGATCCCGGGGATTTGCTCATTATGCGTTTATTGCAGTACAGGCGGTGCAAGGCGCTGGCGACTTCTCTTCGTGAACGGTACGCGCGGTGCGGTCGGTCGTTCGGCAAATCGTCCGAACCTCCGGAACGCGTCGGCATCGAGCGCGAACGCGAAACGACTTCGCTTGATCGGGCGCGATTCGATTTTGCCGTTGAGACCGTGACGATGCGGAATAATGTGCGTTTTCACGACAGTGCGGCGGAAGTGGATCAGATACTAGAACGTGAGCGCATTTCACTCCATGAGAGAATGTCGTTTATCGTGCGGCAGATTGCCGGAAGAGCGCGTGTCTTCTTCTATGAGCTCTTTCCTCCGGAGCTTCCCACGTTGGAGCGCGTTACGGGTTTTCTTGCCGTGTTGGAGCTCGTTTTCCAAAGAAAGATAAAAGTGAAGCAAAAATCATCCTTTGCGCCGATTCTCATAGAACGTGAAACAGCACGAAGCCGTGGGGGAAGGGAAACAGCATGAGCGAAGTTGATAAGATGGCGAGATTGGAAGCGTTGCTGTTCGTGTCGGGCGACCCTTTGGCCAACGCGGACATCGCGACCTACTTGGAAGTGGACGCGGATGAAGCGGCAAGTCTCATCGAGCAGCTCAAACGTCGTTACCAACGCGATCCTATGTCGGGGTTGATCGTGCGGCAGATCGAAGGGGCGACGTCACTCGGGACAAAGCCGGTCTACGCCGATACATTGGAGGCGTTCTACGGGAAGGTGCGCGATCTGAAATTGACGGATGCCGCCTATGAGACGCTTGCAGTCATTGCTTACAATGCGCCTGCGACACGTGCTGAAATCGAGACCGTACGCGGGGTCAACAGCGATTCAGTCGTAAGCCGTCTGATCGAACGCGGGCTGGTGCGTGAAGTCGGCACCCTTGAGACGCCGGGTCGTCCTGCACTTCTCGATGTAACGGAGCAATTCCTGATGGATTTCGGGCTGTCCTCGACACGGGAGTTGCCTCCCGTCGACCTTATGATGTACGACACGATTACCGAATTTACGCAAGAACGGCAATCTGCCGCGATCGGCGCGGCGCCTAAGCCGCTTGTTATTGCGATCGACGGGCCGTCCGGTTCCGGCAAGAGTTCAATTGCGAGGTTATTGTCCGAGCACTTGGGTATTCTGACACTTGATACGGGAGCGATGTACAGAGCGCTCGGCGTCAAGGCGTTACGTCTGGGGATATCGCCATCCGATCAGGAAGCCGTCCGCGCGATGCTGTCCGAGACGTCGATGGAAATCGATTTGGCTGATCGCGTCCAGAAGACGATCGTGGACGGTTCGGATTACACGCCTTATATCCGTACGCCGGAGGCATCGAAGGCTGCATCCGATATCAGCGTTCTGCCGGTAACGCGCGAGTACTGTGTGCGCATTCAACGCGAGATCGGCAAAAGGCAGGCATTGATTCTCGATGGGCGCGATATCGGTACATACGTTTTCCCGGACGCTCCGGTCAAGTTTTTCCTCACCGCTTCGCATGAGGTTCGTGCAAAGCGGCGACTTGTTGACCTTGAGCGAGCCGGTGTTCCGTCGACGCTTGAAGATGTGATGCGTGAGATGGAGATTCGCGATCGTCAGGATAGCGAGAGGCAGTTGGCGCCGACGAAACGCGCGGATGACGCCATCCTGATCGACACGAGCGAAATGAGTGTAAGAGAGGTCGTCGATGTCATGATCGATGTCATACGACAGCGCGAGCAAGTTCAACCGTCCTGGAGTCAAAGTCGACATGGCTAAGCGTGATTACCAAAAGAAACCGTTTGGAGGCGAGCCTTTTTCGAAGTTTTTAAGGGGTGTCATTCGTCTGCTTGTCGCCGTTTTTATTTGGCCTTTTTATTTGCCGCGCGCTGAAGGCAGTCGCGAAGAACCGTCTGACGGCGGCTGCATTCTCGTCGCCAATCACCACAACTTTTTTGATCCTATTTTTATTACTTTCTATTTCAGGAGCACGAGGCTTTGCTTCATTGCCAAGAAAGAGCTATACAATGCCAAATTGATTGGCAGAATTCTGAAGGCGTTCGGGGCGATACCGCTAGACCGATCAAGTTCCGATATGCAGGCAAGCAAACTCATTATTTCGGAAATCGCCAACAAGAAGATCATCGGCTTATTCCCGCAAGGGACGCGCGTACCGATCGGGGAAGAGATATCCTCTGATCCGCATTTCGGGTTAATTCATTACGCGATTCGGCGAGACATCCCGATCATTCCCGTAGGCATTGACCCGACATACAGGTTCTTCGGAAGACCACGTTTCGTTTTCGCCGACAGCATTTTGTTGAGACTGAAGGATGGGGAAAAGCTGAACCCCGACGAACAAACCATGGTGGCACATGACGTGATGCGGCGTGTGTACGCATTGGCGGGACGTGAATATCCGCGAAAAGACAATGTCGAAAATGAAAAACTTTTCTTGAGGAAGATCGATGTTATGCCCCTTTGCGAATAACGGTGATTTTCTCATCTCGGTAGCGTCTTCGGCCGGTTTTTGCCCCGGTGTTCGCCGCGCGATCGACATGGCGAACGACTTCATGAAGAAGGCGAGCGGCCGTCCTGTTGTCATGCTGGGAGCGATTGTCCATAACGAACACGTTATTGCCGATTTTAATCGAAGAGGCGTCACCATCGTCGACCGTGTGGAAGAGGTACCGCACAATGCGCTCGTTATCGTTCGCGCGCACGGCGTGGCACCGGAAGTTGAAGCGGAATTGATACGAAAAGGGTGCGAGTTGATGGACGGGACATGTCCTTTTGTCAAGAATGTTCAACGGCTTGCGGCGGAAGCGGCTACAAGGGGTGACGGTATTGTGATCACGGGCGCGCCGAATCATCCTGAAGTGATCGGAGTGATCGGTTATGCATCTCCTGAAAAACCGGTACTCATCGAGACGCTTCACGAGGCTGAGCAAGCGGAGTTTAACGACAGACCGTGGGTTTTGGTCTCTCAAACGACGTTTTCCGCTGAAAAATGGAATCATATATGCGAATATTTGAAAAATAAAATTGATAATCTTACGATATTTGATACAATATGTAACACGACTGCCCAAAGGCAGTCTGACGCGAGGGTGCTCGCAGCATCATCCGATGTCATGCTCGTGCTCGGCAGCGAGTGGAGCTCCAACACGGCAAAGCTTGTGGAGGTATGTCGGCAGGGGTGTTCCGCGACGCATCTGATAAGCGTACCGGGTCAAGTTGACGAAGTGACTTCGAAGTATACGACAAGACCCGTGAGGATCGGTGTTACGACCGGTGCCTCAACACCAGACGAGATGATCAGGGAGGTTATCAAAAGAATGATGACAAATGAAGGCCTGACGAAACCGGAAGAACAGCCGGAAGTCAATTCGGAAAAAGTGATGGAAGCAGAAGTGGAGGAAGCGGTAGAGCAAGTCGCTGACGTCGTTACTGAAGAAGTTGTTGAAGAAGTGACAAAAGCTGTCGATGGAGAAGTCGCAGAAGAGTCAAAAGAAGTAACGAAAGAGAGCGCCGCACCCGAGCCCAACGCTGATATCAGCTTTGAAGAGTTTATCGACAACATTCCCGAGCTTCAACCGAAGACCATCGTGAGCGGCAGAGTCGTACGCTATGACGAAGAGTATGTGTACGTTGACGTGAGGGACAAGTCAGAGGGCAAAATCCCGATCCGAGAGATGGACAATAATCCTGAGTTCGATTTGGATGAAGCGGTCAAATGCCATCGCGAAATCGATGTGTACATCCGCAGCATCCGCTCATCGGCCGATGCAGGCAAGGAAATTTTGCTATCCATCGCGTACGTCGATACGTTGAGGCAGAAAGAATTCGTTAAACAGGCATACGAAGAGAAAACCCCCGTACCGGTAAAGGTGATCAATGTCGTAGGAGACGGCGTGATCGCTTCATACGGAAGAGTTGAGATTTATATCCATCGCACGCAGTTGGAACTGTCAGTCGTCGATGATCTTGAGCCTTATCGCGATCAAATGTTTGACGTGCTCATTACTCAATTCGATGACAGACGTCGCCGCATGCGCGTATCGGGTTCGCGCCGTTCACTGCTTGAGCGCGAGCGCAGGGCACACGCCAAGGAGATTTGGTCGACGATTGAACCGGGAAGCGAATTCACGGGTATTGTTCGCAATCTGACGAATTTTGGCGCTTTTGTTGATATCGGCGGCGTAGACGGACTCGTCCATGTCAGCGAGATCTCATGGCAACGCATTCGCCACCCGTCCGAGGTGTTATCTGTCGGCGACAAGATCGACGTCTTCGTATTGGACTTCGATCGTGCCAAGAAACGCATCTCGCTCGGCTATAGGCGAAAGGAAGAAGATCCGTACGCCAACATCGAAGAACGATTCCCGGTGGGGACGATTGTGCGCGGTGTTGTCGTAAGAATGTTCCCGTTCGGAGCATTCATCAATATCGCTCCCGGCGTCGATGCGCTCTGCCACATTTCGCAGATCTCCACGTATCACCTAAATAAGCCGGGCGACGTTCTTGCGACGGGGATGGAAGTCGATGCGCGTGTCGTCGAAGTATCGGATGAGGCGCGCCGCATCAGCATCAGCATCCGCGATGTCGAGCCGATCAATCCGGCTCCCGATTCGGAGATCGTACTCCGACAGGAAGAACAGCAACAACAGCGTCAGCAGCGTGAAGCGCGTCGTCGCGGCAAGCGTCGTCGCGGAGAAGATGGTGACGGATTGCCGACGAGCTACGTCGATAAGCAAGCGCGTTCCGCGATCGGTGATATGGCGGAGATTACAACGGTCACGAAGGCCGGTTCGGAACTGCTTGATTCGTTGAAAGATGCTTCAGAAGATAAAGCGGACGCCAAAGAGATCGGTGAACCTGTCGCTGTTGAGCTTGCCGAGGTTGAACCTGCGGAAGTCGCGCTGAAAGTGACGGACGATTCTGACGACGAAGCCAAGAAGACAGCGGTCGCCCTTGAAGACATGGGTGCCGAATAACTCGCATCACAATCAGTGCACTGAAATCATTGAATGGATGGCGAGGTTTCTTGCCATCCATTTTAAAATGCTCTGAATGAAGAGTTCACCGCGTCCGGTGCATTCGGATCGGTTTTGAATCTCGATGTCGCACGTCGGAGGAATGGAAGGTCAGTATTCGATCCTTGTGTAAAAGGTAAGGGGAGAGAGTATCGGAACGGAGAACGATGTGATCATCATTAAGGGAAAATACAACGAGGCGAAAGTATTTACGAAGGATTTGGAAAAGACGGCACGCGACCAGATACAGACGCTGTGCGATCAGCCGTTTGTGCAGGGGAGCAAGATCCGTATCATGCCTGATGTCCATGCGGGTGCGGGGTGTACGATCGGGACGACCATGACGATCGACGACAAAGTTGTCCCCAATCTCGTCGGTGTCGACATCGGTTGCGGCATGGAGACGATCAGGCTCCTCAGCGACGATCTTGATTTCAAAGAGTTCGATCAGCTCGTGAGGCGTCAGATTCCATCCGGTTTTTCGATCAGACGAAAACCACACCGTTATCTGCAATCGATCAATCTGAAAAAACTCCGTTGTCGTGAAAGCGGGAAAAATGACAAGGCGCTTCGCATGGACCGCGCGGAGCTGTCGCTCGGCACTCTCGGCGGCGGAAACCATTTTATCGAGATCAACCGCGACGAACGCGACAGGCTCTACCTCGTCGTGCATTCCGGTTCGCGCAATCTCGGACTTCAAGTCGCGCTCTATTATCAGCGAAAAGCGTCGGCATTGCACCCGTATCTCCCGCGGGACCTCGCTTATCTAGACGGTCGATGGTTCGATGACTACCTGCACGATATGCAGTTGATCCAGCAATTTGCCGTATTGAACAGAAAAGCCATCGTCGACGAGCTCGTGCAAGGGATGAGCTTTCGCTACGATCTCGATTTTACGACGATCCACAACTATATCGATCTCGACAGAATGATTCTGCGCAAAGGGGCGATCTCGGCACTCAAAGGCGAGCGAGTCTTGATCCCGCTCAACATGCGCGACGGTTCGCTTATCTGCGAAGGGCTCGGCAATCGCGATTGGAATTACTCGGCGCCGCACGGCGCAGGGCGCGTCATGTCGCGAACGGAGGCGAGAAAAACGTTGTCATTGAAGACGTTGCATGAGATGATGCGCGATGTCTACACGACATCGATCAATCGCGAAACGCTCGACGAGAGCCCTGAAGCGTACAAGCCGGCTTCCGAGCTTATCGACGAGATAGGCGATACTGTCAAGCTCATCCACCGGCTACGACCTGTATACAATTTCAAAGCGCGCGATTAGTTCAATCCGCCAACCTACGCAAAGCCTCGCGGTAGATCACGGCGCCGGCGAGGAGTGAGTCAACCGACATCCATTCATTTGCTTGGTGCGGAACATCGGGGTCGCCCGGGAAGGCGGGTCCAAAGCCGCAAATGTTGGGCAGTGAACGCGCATACGTTCCGCCACCGATGGCGAGCGCCTCGCCGGAAAGACCGGTCGCCTCGTTGTAAACATTCATGAGTGTGCTGATCAGATGCGAATCTTTCGGCAGATGGAGCGGCTCCACCACCGAGATCCATTCGGCTTTGACATCAAATGCGTCGGCATTATTGCGCAAACGCTCCTTAGCGGCATCGACATCGAATGACACGGGGTAGCGGATGTTAATCGTTACTCGCGCTTCGATCTCATCGATGTGAAGGAGTCCGGCATTGACCGTCGTATCGCCTGTCTCGTCGGAGTAAGCGAGCCCGAGCGATTGACCGTCAAGTTCCTGACCTATAAGAGCGCGGTAAGCCGTGACGAATCTGTCAGTCAAGCCTTTTTCCGACAGCTCGCGATCAAGTTCCTCCATGGCGCGGGATATGGCGTTTACTCCCAAATGAGGTGTGCTCGCATGCGCACTGACACCTTTATACGTCCTCGGTTCATTTTCTTCTTTAAGTGTCACTTCGACATCTGAAGGTACCATGTTGACGGCAGCGCCACCCCGCGCCGATGAGATCGCGTCGCTCTCACCGCGTTTTTGCGACAGCGCAATGGTGGCAATCCCTTTTTCCGCGTAGATGGCGGGGAACTGCGCGTCGGGCGTAAAGCCGGCGACGGGAAGTTCCTCGACATCGCGGTAATGTTTCATGCACGCCATACCTTTCTCTTCGTTGAGTCCGACGATGAGACGGATACGCCGTTTTGGCGAAAAATCGGCATCATCTTTCAGCGCTTTCATGGCGTAAAGTGTCGCGAGACAAGGTCCTTTATTGTCGTTGACGCCGCGCGCCGTTACCTTGTCACCTTCGATCAGGAGCTTAAATGGATCACTCTCCCATCCGCTCCCGGCGGGTACGACGTCAAGGTGACAGACTGCAGCGACCATTTCATTACCTTTACCCATCTCGACGTACCCGGCGACGTTGCCGAGGTTAACCGTTTTAAACCCCATACCGCTTGCCATATCGAGAAAGACCTCAAGCACGCGCTTCGTTTCGCGACCGAAAGGCGCGCCATCTTCGGGTGTTCCATCAACGCTGGGGACGGCGCAAAGTCGGCGCAAGTCATCTAAAAACTGTTCGCGATCTCCGGAAAACTCCTGTGCAAGAGCGGAAATACGCTCTTTGTCTGGACGATCGCCCGACTCGTCGACCTCGTCATCCTCATTCGCGGGAATATCGCCCATCGGTGTGAGCATGACGAGCTCATCGGACTCCTTGTCTTCTTTTTCGCTCTCGGGATCATCCTCGGTCGCGATTGACGTGAAGTCATACCCCTCCTTGTCAATACAGTCGGGATGGAAGTGGCAGTAGAGCCCCACATAGAGCGCCAGTTCATCGGCAGGCAGTCCGCAGATTACACAGAGTCCGGGGTCGACCTCGAGAGTTTTAAGTTTGTCGGTGAAAAGCTCGAGAAAGGTCTCCATCTGTTTTGCCGTACCTGAGAAAGCCGTATCTTTTGCGCGGATCGCAATGAAATTGTCGGTCATCTCATAGTCGACAAGCTTGAGCGGGAAACGCGTTTGTTCGAGCCAAGTTGTGAGTTCAATTAAATCCTCAGGTGCGATACCGGCGATCGAAGTAAAAAATGAAGTGAGCACATCATCCGTTTTTGCCGTAATACAGTAATCGTGGAATTTACCGAATACGTATTCATCCTCATTGGCGACGTGCCAATTCTGACTTGCTGCGAATTTAAGTAGCGTGTTCGAAATCATATATAACCTCCAAGGCTAACATTGACGATACAAGCCTGCCGCTATCCCGTCCGAGAAAGCGTGGGCCTGCCAAATCAATTATTATTCTACTACATCACGCTTCCTTTTGACGTGACCGGTTGCCGTGACTTGACAACTGTGCTATCATCTTCGAGGAAAACACACGGGAGAAGCTCTTCTGTTGCCCTTAAGGTAAGGGTTGGAGCGTCCCGGAGGCAAAAACAGGAGGTATTATGTCTGTCGTTTCCATGAAACAATTACTTGAGGGTGGCGTACATTTCGGTCACCAAACACGCCGTTGGAACCCGAAAATGGCTCCCTATATCTTTACGGAGCGCAACGGCATCTACATCATCGATCTGCAGAAGACGATGCGCAAAATTGAGACCGCCTATCGGTTCATCAATGAGATTTCCGCCAGAGGCGGAACGGTTCTTTTCGTCGGCACGAAGAAGCAGGCCCAAGACGCTATTCGCGAAGAAGCTGAACGTTGCGGCATGTTTTATGTCAACAACCGCTGGCTCGGCGGTACCTTGACGAACTTCCAGACGATCAGCAAGCGTATTGAAAGGCTCCACGAGCTTCGCGAGATGGAGGCGAGCAACGCTTGGGCGAATCTCCCGAAGAAAGAGATCGCTTCGCTACGCCTCGAACTCGAAAAGCTCGAGAAGAACTTGGGCGGGATCGCCGGCATGAAGCATCTGCCGTCATGTGTTTTTATCGTCGACACGAACAAAGAACACATCGCCGTGGCGGAAGCGAGGAGACTGCGCATCCCGATCGTCGCCATCGTCGACACGAACTGCGACCCCGAAGAAGTCGATTTCGTGATTCCGGGTAATGACGACGCCATCCGCGCCATCAAGCTGATCACGGGGGCGATGGCAAATGCCGTGATTGAGGGTCGCGAGGGCTACGAGGTTCAGCAGCTTGATCCGGAGTCAGACTCTGAAGCCGAAGAAGACACTGAACCGTTTGAATTTTAATGTGATGTAGTTCGAATAACCGGGATACATTGAGATAATTAGACAAAGATTTTTACTCCGAAGAGTCGGAACAGGAGGAATACTATGAAAGTAACCGCACAAATGGTTAAAGAGTTGAGAGAAATGACGGGCGCCGGCATGATGGACTGCAAAAAGGCGCTCACCGCATCGGAGGGTGACGTCGAGGGCGCGATTAAGTGGTTGCGCCAGCACGATCTGGCGACTGCCGAGAAGAAAGCCGGCCGTATCGCCGCCGAGGGAATCGTCGATTCCTACATTCACGAGGGCGGTCGCATCGGTGTTTTGATTGAGGTCAACATCGAGACGGACTTCGCAGCGAAGAATAAGGAATTCAAAGAACTCGTTTATGAGCTCGCTATGCAGGTCGCCGCGATGAACCCGCAATACGTCACGCGTGACGAAGTGCCGGAAGAAGTGGTCGAGCGCGAGCGCGAAATCGCGAGGGTACAGGCGATCAAGTCCGGTAAGCCCGAGCGCATCGTCGAGAGAATCGTTGACGGGCGACTCGAGAAGTTCTTCGAGGAAGCTTGCCTGATGGAGCAGTCCTATATTCGCGACGATAACAAGACATGCGAGCAGCTCGTCAAGGAGTTTATCGGAAAAATCGGCGAGAACATCAAGGTGCGCCGCTTCGTTCGCTACGAGATGGGAGAGGGCCTGGAGAAGCGCAATGAGTGCTTTGCCGATGAAGTCGCCGCACAGCTCGGCAAGTAAGTAATCGCTTGACATCATGGAGAGGGCACGGGTGCCCTCTCTTTTTTTAGTAAAACGGGCGAATCGTATAAGAATTTAGTAGAATGAAACCAAATAGAGAGATTAATTAATGATCGGAGGTAGTGTCTGTACGTAAATCTCGACGCGAGAGGCGCGACAGGTGCGCAGCAAAGATGAAATACCGTCGCTTATTACTGAAAATATCGGGCGAATCACTTGCCGGAGATTCAAAGAAGGGCATTGACTCTTCACTGGTCGATGAGTACGCGTCGATTGTCGCACGACTCGTAGACAAAGGTCACGAGGTCGGTATCGTCATCGGCGGGGGCAACTTCTGGCGCGGACGGACAAGCGGTGACATGGATCGCGCCGCGGCTGATCGGATCGGCATGCTCGCGACCGTCATGAATTCCATCGCCATGACGGATGGTTTGACGAGGTTGGGATATAGGGTTCACTTGATGACGGCGGTACCGATGCCGACCGTCGGCGATCCCATCGATGCGCTCAAGGCGAAAAGATATCTCAAGGAAGGCTGTGTCGTCGTTTTTGCCGGCGGAACGGGCAATCCCTTTTTCTCGACCGATTCAGCGGCGGCTCTTCGCGCTGCGGAGATCGATGCCGATATCATCTTGAAGGCGACGCTCGTCGACGGAGTATACGACAAAGATCCGAACGCACATAGCGATGCGATCATGTTCAAAGAGCTCACATTTGATGAAGTGCTTGAGCGACGCCTTGGCGTGATGGACGCTACGGCGGCCGCGCTCTGCCGCGACTACAAGCAAAAGGTTGTTGTTTTCAATATTGCCGATCTTGAGAACATCATCAAAGTCGCCTCAGGCGAACCGATCGGGACACTCGTTCGCTAAGGTTCGAATTGCCTATTTGTTAAGATGTTGACAGCCGAATTTTACCGGCATTGAAATGAAGTCTGAATCACTAGGAGGTACGTAAATATGCCATTGAACGAAAAAGTAAGCGGAGCTTATGACGGTTTTGAAGAAAAAATGAAAAAAGCGGTCGCAGTCCTCGAGAACGATCTAAGAACCGTTCGCGCGGGGCGTGCAAATCCGCACGTGCTTGATCCCATCACCGTCCCATATTATGGCGTGCCGACGCCGTTGAATCAGGTGGCGAATATTCAGGTGCCCGAAGCGAAAATGCTCGTCGTGACACCGTGGGACAAGAGTCTGCTCAAGGATATCGAGCGTGCGATTCAGGCTTCCGACCTCGGGATCAATCCAATGAATGACGGTCAGAGCCTTCGTCTGATTTTTCCTTCTTTGACGGAGGAGCGCCGCCGCGAACTGACGCGTGAAGTCGCGAAAAAAGGCGAAGACGCCAAAGTTTCCATCCGTCACATCAGACGTGAGGCGAACGACTACTACAAAGATTTGGAAAAAGCGAAAGAAATATCGGAAGATCTCTGTTTTTCAATGGGAACGGAAATTCAAAAGCTGACCGACCAATACATCGTCAAAATCGACGAGACGATCGAGCGCAAAAACGCGGAACTCATGGAAATCTGATGATTCGCGATCCTGGTCGTTCGATCTCGGTCAAAGAGTAGCCAAAAAACTTTACGCGCATAGGATTGGAAACAGTGGAGTCGAGAAAAGAAGGAATACTCCGTCATCTCGCCGTCATCATGGACGGCAACGGTCGATGGGCGAAAAAACGTCATTTGTCGCGCGAATTCGGCCATCGTCGCGGTGCCGAGAATTTGAGAACGCTTTGCATACTCTGTCGCGAGCGGGAGATTCAATATCTGACAGTCTATGCGTTCTCGACCGAGAACTGGAAGCGTCCCGCTACGGAAGTCAGTGCTCTGATGAGTCTCGTTATACGTGTTTTCAGACAATACATGGATGAACTCGAAAGAGAGGGGATTCGACTCCGATTCATAGGTGATCGTATCGGTTTGCCCGCTGAAGTCATCGAGACGATGGTGGAGGCCGAGGAGTCGTCGAAAAATCGTCAAAAGCTCCAGCTCATCATTGCGCTCAATTACGGCGGAAGGCGCGAGATCATCACCGCCGCTCGAGCACTGTCGTCGAATATTTTAGCGGGCACGATCAGCGAGGATGAAGTGACGGAAGAGATATTCGAGCAACATCTCTATCTGTCCGACGTGCCCGATCCAGATCTCATCATACGTACAGGAGGGGAAATGCGCCTCTCCAATTTTTTATTGTGGCAGGCAGCTTATGCTGAGTTCTATTCTGTCGATTGTCTATGGCCCGATTTCGGTGCCGAGGAACTCGATGCGGCGCTTGAAGATTACAGTAAACGTCAACGTCGTTATGGCGGCGTGTAGTTATCATGCCAAATGAGCTCCCTGCGGTAAGGAGAAAAAAAGATGTTGAAAAACAAAGAATTAAGGACGCGTATCACGACAGCGGCCATCTATGCGGCCGTTATGATCACTTTTATTGTTCCGGGGCTTTGGGTGCCGTTTTTGACCGTGATTCTCTATTCTGTCGTTACCTTAATGATCGGTTTTGAGAAGGCCAAGGCGGTTAACCTGCGTCTTGGGAATATCTCATTATGGCCGGTGGCGGTCGCTTCCGTCGTCGTGGGATTATTCGGGTTGTTCGGGATCTTGGGGGGAACCTTTTTACGCGGGTTACCATCTGCCATCGATGTATCCGTCAATTCAGTCGTTGCGCCGCGAATTATCGGCTATTTTGCATTGTTTACATTGTTATTGCTCCCGCTTGTTACTCTGGTCCGTATGTGGCGTCGCGGTGCCGATCTCTATCCGACGACTATCGCGGAGATCATGATCGTCATCTCTTCGGCTTTTCCGCTCGTATCAACGATCGCACTTCTTTACGGTGTCAAGTGCGGCTGGCACTGGTTCGTGTTGGCAGTTCTGACAACGTGGGTATCCGACACCGCGGCTTATTTCGCGGGGAAACTGTTCGGACGGATCAAGTTCTCGCCTGTGTTGAGTCCCAATAAAACGTGGGAGGGGACAATCGGCGGTATTGCCGGAACGATGATTCTCTACCTGATCTACATACCGCTCGTAATCGGCAACCGCATCGGTTTCCCTTCCGGCATATCGCTCGCCTTCGCTGTGATTGCCGCCTTGCTCATGAGTACGGCTTCGACGCTCGGTGATGTCAAAAGCTCCGCACTGAAACGTTGGTGCGGTATCAAGGACTTCGGTTCTCTACTCCCCGGACACGGCGGTGTGACGGATCGATTTGACAGCATGTCGACAGCTTTGCCCGCCATGCTCTTGATGTCGATGCTTGCGCAACTATTCGTGTGATGTCGCAACATAAGATTCTTTCGCTAAAAAAATATAGAGACGGCAGTTTTCTGCCCGTCCCGCGCCGCCTGAGTGACCGTATTCGTCCGACAGAAAAACTCGCGGTACTCGGTTCAACAGGTTCAATCGGGACGCAGTCACTTGAAGTCGCGTGCGACGAAGGGTTTGAAGTCGTCGCTTTGGCAGCTGGTGGAAATGTTGAGAAACTGGCGCAACAAATACATATGTTCAACCCCGCTTACGTCAGCGTACGGGACGAGGAGGCGCGCGCGTCGTTGATGCGATTACTCGCCTCCCAACATGTGCCATGCCCCGATATCGGAGTCGGACGCGCAGGTGTGGTACGTGTCGCCCAATGGGATGACGCCGATACGGTCGTTGCCGCCATTACCGGGTTTGCCGGTCTTGAACCCGTTCTTGCCGCGGCTATGTCGGGCAAGAAGATCGCTCTCGCAAATAAAGAGGCGTTAGTCGTTGCCGGGCACGCCGTCATACAGTTGGCATCCGACTCGGGCGCGCTCATTCTCCCGGTGGACAGTGAGCATTCGGCGATCTGGCAGTGTCTTATGGCGGCGCTCCCTTCCAATTTGCACCATCTGATTTTGACATGTTCCGGAGGTCCCTTTTTCGGGCGGCAACGCGATGAGCTGGGGCACGTATCGGTTGAAGAAGCATTGGCTCATCCGACTTGGATCATGGGAAATAAAATAACCATCGATTCTGCCACTTTGATGAACAAAGCGTTCGAATTGATTGAGGCATGTCATTTGTACGGACTTGAGCCGGAGGATGTTGGTGTTGTCATCCATCCGCAAAGTATCGTCCATTCGCTTGTCGCGTTTAAGGACGGATCTTATCTCGCACAGCTCGGCTCGCCCGACATGCGCGTACCCATTCGCTATGCTTTGACGTTTCCAAACCGTTCCGACCGTTCCGCCTATACGTCGTTCGATTTATTTGATGTCGACAAAAATAACGCGTGGACATTCGCAAAAGTCGACGAGGAGACTTTTCCGTCGCTTCGGTTTGCGCGAAAAACCTGGCGCGACGGTGGCATGATGCCGCTCGTTTTCAACGCCTCGAACGAGGAGGCTGTCAAGCTCTTTCTTGACGGCGCCATTCGGCTGTCGCAAATTTTCGATTTTGTGGAGCGCGCTCTTGTCGATTTTAGTCACATGTCCTCTATAGAGTCGTCAACTTTTGATGATATGATGAACGAACACCATCGCGTGATGAAGCGAGTGCGCGAATACGCTCACGCGACGGGTTGACCAATTTATAAGTTACGGGAGTAAAAATGACTGTTCTCGGGATTTTGGCCGGTATATTAATTCTCGGCCTGATCATGGTCATCCATGAACTGGGTCACTTCTTGGCGGGTCGACTCTTCAAGTTTAAAATAACGCAGTTCTCGATTTTTATGGGACCTGTCCTTTTCGAACGTGAAAAGAATGGTATAAGATACAATATCAAAGCGTTTCCTATAGGTGCCTCCGTCAGCTTTGCCGGGGAGGAGTCTGAGATTGAAGGGGAGGAAAATGATCCGGAACTCGACCCCGATGATCCCGGACTCTTCAACAACAAGCCGCGTTGGCAGCGGGCGATTGTCATCGCGATGGGACCTCTTCTCAATTTTGTGACGGCATTTCTTGTATTTTCAATACTCTTCACCGCCCAAGGGACGATTACGCCCGTGATCGGGCGCGAGGATCCCGGCACGCTGATCGTGGAGTCGGACATCGGCGTCGGTGATCGTATCATTGCGATGAACGGCACACGCATCCACACGACACTCGATATCTCGATCGCCGAGATGGTTCGTAAGGATGATGCTCCTTGGACGATTTCTTATCGAAAACCGTCGGGAGAAATTAAAGAGACGACAATCCATCCGAGAAAATCGAAGCCTCGCCCGATGCTGGGTATCTCATACTATGAAGAAGATGGAAGGTATGTCATTCAGGAAGTAAATCAAGCTGCCGATCATGGGATTGATGGCTTTCAAAAAGGAGATGCCGTCTTATCGATTGAAGGTATACCTTTCAGCGAGGGGGCGCGAATTACTGAACTCGTCAGCGCGTCGGACGGGAAAACTTTGACGGCAGAGATTGAACGCGGACGCGTGCCGATGACGATCAAGGTCAAACCGGTCATGTTGGAGATCGACATACCGCTCGGACTCATCTTGACTCAGACAAGGAATGCCAAGGACGTCTTGTCGCAAGGCTTCCACTATCCTGTCTCCGTTCTACGTTCTACGTTCCGCGCTTTAGGTATGGTTTTCGCCGGCAGGATAGCTGTAAAAGACAGTGTCGCCGGACCGATCGCCATTGTCTCGATAGCTGCGGATACGGTGAAGCAGGGGAAATCATTCGCCGAAATTGTCGTTAATCTCGCGACGCTTTTGGGGCTTCTCTCGGTCGCGGTCGGTTTTACGAATCTTCTGCCGATACCACCTCTCGACGGCAATCAGTTGATTCTAATCGGCATCGAGGCAATTCGTCGCAAGCCGCTTTCAAAGAAGTTTAAGTCCGTTACCGGAGCGGTCGGTCTTGTCTTTATACTTTTGCTCGGTCTGGTGGTCATAATGCTCGATCTTATGCGATTATTCGGTCGGTAGTATTCTTGAGCGAGGGTGCGTGCATGAGTGCAATTAATAGAAAAAGAATAAAGCAAGTACAGGTTGGCCCCGTTCTCATCGGAGGCGGTGCTCCCGTATCGGTTCAGTCGATGTGCACGACAGATACGCGCGACGTGAAAAGTACACTTGAAGAGATCGGGAGACTCGATGAAGCGGGATGCGATATCGTCCGCGTCGCCGTTCCCGATGCCGAGGCGGCACAGGCTCTCCATCGCATCTGTCTCAAATCACCGATTCCCGTTGTCGCGGATATTCACTTCGACTATCGTTTGGCGATCTCCGCCATTCGCTCGGGCGCTAATAAAATCAGGATCAATCCCGGCAATATGCGCGACGGCGACGGTTTGATGAAAGTCGCGGAAGAAGCCCGCAAGGCTTGCGTTCCCATTCGCGTCGGGGTCAATGCCGGCTCGCTCGACAGAAGACTTGTCGACGAATACGGCGGCGTCACGCCGGAAACGCTCGCTGCGTCGGCTGTTCTTGCGGTGCGTGAATTGGAGCGACTTGATTTTACCGATCTCGTCGTCTCCGCCAAGGCGTCATCTCCGCGTCTGATGATCGAGGCGTACCGGATTCTCTCCGATGCGCTCGATTACCCGCTGCACCTCGGGGTGACGGAGGCGGGGACGATGTCGGAGGGCGTCATCCGATCGGCGGTCGGAATCGGAACACTCTTGTCAGAAGGTATCGGCGACACGATACGTGTCTCGCTGACTGCCGATCCCGTTGAGGAGGTTCGCGCCGGGTTTGCCATTCTCAAAGCGCTCGAGCTTAGGCAGCGCGGTGCGACATTGATCAGCTGTCCGACGTGCGGCCGTACGGAAGTCCCTCTCATGGAAATCGCTGAGGAGATGGAGAGACGACTTGCCTCCGTGAAAGAGCCGATCAAAGTCGCTGTTATGGGTTGTGTTGTCAATGGTCCCGGAGAGGCTCGCGAAGCTGATGTCGGCATTGCCGGAGGAAAGGATCACTTCGTATTATTCCGTCGAGGAGAAGTTGTTCGTAGAATTTCGAAAGAGAAAGCGGTCGATGAGTTGACTGCCGAGATCGACAAGCTGTTGAGTGAACGCGCCGATCGTTTCCGATCAGTTTAGCATGACGGTCGGTGTGTGGGTTGAGCGAACGCATGAAACGTCTCTGTCAAGTGGTTCTCGCCAATGCCTCGCGTCATTTCGACCGTGAATGGACTTATGTAGTCCCCGAGCCGCTTAGAGAGTCCATCGATATCGGCTCTGTCGTCTACGTGCCGTTCGGCACGCGCAAAACACCTTCGCGTGGCTTTGTTACGCGTTTTCTTCCCGAACTTCCCGATCAATACGACGAGGAGAAAATTCGCGACATTTCTGCCCTCCTATCGGATCGTCCCGCGGTGACGGAAGAGCAAGTGAAACTCGCTTTCGAGATGAAACGTCGCTACTACTGTACCGTCGGCGATGCGCTTGATACCATGGTGCCGCCGACCGTTCTTTCCGTCGGTGATCGTCGCGTCAAAGCGGCGCGTCTTGTCGATATGGATGAAGCGACCGAATTGCTCGATTCCGGTGATCTTCGCAGCTTAAAACAGGTTCGCGTGATTGAATTGCTTCTCGAGCACGAAGAGGCTTCGTGTATCGAGATTAGGCAGGCGGCCGACGTCTCGCAGGGCGTCCTCAATACGCTCGCTAAGAACGGGGTCATCGAATTTTTACAGAGGACCGTCTCGCGCAAGTTGCCGGAGGAACTTGAAGAGGTCGAACCCGCCGACGCTTTCGAGGCGACGGAAGCGCAAAGAAAAGCCATCGAGGAGATTGATGACGCCGCGTACGCCGCCACGCCCGGGGAACTCTATGAGTTTCTGCTTCATGGCGTGACGGGGAGCGGCAAGACGGAAGTCTACCTTCAGGTTGCCGATCACGTTCTCTCGCGTGGAAGGCAAGTACTCATTCTCGTACCGGAAATTGCGCTCACGCCGCAGATGACGCGACGCTTAGTCGCGCGTTTCGGCGAGCGCGTCGCCATACTCCACAGCCGTCTCACGCCCGCCGGTCGCTACGAAACGTGGCAGCGTATTTTGGCCCAGGAGATCCCCATTGTCGTCGGCGCTCGGTCTGCAGTTTTCGCTCCTTTAAAAAACATAGGTCTTATCGTCGTCGACGAGGAACAGGAATCGAGCTATAAAGCCGAGACGAAACCGCGCTATTACGCCGTCGACATTGCCAGAATACGGGCTATGATGAATGGTGCCGTACTCGTGCTCGGTTCCGCGACGCCGCAGGTGTCATCGTATTGGCGCGCGAAGAACGGATTCTCTACGCTTCTCAAACTTCCGGAGAGAATCAGCGACGCGGGGATGGCCGATGTCGAGGTGATCGATATGCGCGCCGAATATGCGCGCGGCAATTTGTCCATCTTCAGCGAGCGCCTGACGAGGGAATTGTTTTATACAATCGAACGCGGCGAACAGGCGATGATTCTGCTTAATCGGCGAGGTTTTTCTCGAACGATCGTCTGTAGAAGCTGCGGTTGGCAGATGCGCTGTCCTTTTTGCGACATCGCGCTCACCTCGCATCGCAATCCGTACGGAGGAGAGGCCAAACTGCCCAATCGTATGGTTTGTCATCTGTGTGAACGCCTCGCACGTGTGCCGAAGTATTGTCCGGAATGTTCAAGCGAGGAAATCATGGCGCTTGGAGCGGGAACACAGCAGGTGGAAGAGGAGATCAATAAGCAGCTTCCTCATGCGAGAATCCTCCGTATGGATCTCGACACGACGAGAGGACGTTTCTCACATAAAGAAATATTAGACGCCTTTGAACGCCATGAGGCGGATGTTCTCGTCGGAACGCAGATGATCGCCAAAGGACACGACTTTCATAACGTGACGTTGTCTGCGATTCTGTCCGCCGATCAGCTTCTCGGAGCAGGCGAATTTCGCGCGTCGGAACAGGCGTTTCAGCTGATGACGCAAGTGGCTGGTCGTGCGGGACGCGGGTTGAAGAAAGGGCGTGTCATCATCCAAGCAGTCCAACCCGATCATTTTGTCGTAAAAGCGGCGGCTAAACAGGACTACGATGCTTTTTACCGCGAAGAGATTATCTTTCGAAATCGCATGGCATATTTGCCCTTCGGCCACATCGGGATGGCACAGTTAAAGGGCTTTGACCGTTATGAGACGGAGGACGTCGCACGTGCATTTCAGCGTGAGGTCGCCGCGCTGATTGACCAATACGGAGGTACATTCTCGAACACGATATTGACGGATGCGTCGCCCGCTCCCGTTGAGCGTATTCGAAGTCGTTATCGCTATCGCGTGATGGTAAGGGATGAATCGGCGGAGAATCTTACACGGTTGCTCTTTATGGCGGCGGACAGGCTGAAGCGACCGAAAGGCGTATCGTTGGCGATCGATATTGATCCTTGGACAACCTTTTGACTTGACTTTTCCGCTTGATTCGACGATCGAGGTTTATACAGGGGACCCCCTTTACGTAATGATTGGAGATGGAGTCAATGATTACCGAGACATGTTTAATCGGACATGGGATACCTTCCGTGTCGAACGACGAACTCGTTGAACGGTGGCCTTCGTCGGTCCCGCTCGGCATGATTCTAAACGGTAAAATCGAACTCTTAAGCATGGCGGAATTTGTTCCGTTTAGGGGTCAAGCATTGCCTCGTTACAACTATTTCATGCTTGACAACATTCCTGCGGGAACGTACGCTTTTCTGACGGCGTCCGGTGCGATGAAAGCGGCAGAATTGTCAGGTCTTCGCTGGGCCTTGAGCGGAGGTTTGGGCGGCATCCATCCGGAACTGCGCAAGGATACCGTCTGCCCCGATCTCTATGCGCTCGGCAACAGCTCAGTCAAGCTGTTGGCGATCGCTTTTAAAGATATGGTGGATTATGAGGCGACCTTTGCTCAATTGCGAATCCAAGGGAGTTATTACCGGTTTCTCGATTCGTTCGTACCCGGATACATCTTCAAGCTCAAGTCAGATCTTTACGTCGACATGAGTCCCGCAGGGGATTGTGAGGGCGGGCTCTATCTCAGGGAGATCCCCGCCGAGAAACGCATTCAAGACCTTGAACTTCTGTCTCGAGGTGTCGCTTTCGGCAACGAGGCGGTTCGAGCGGGCAAGCCTTTTCATCCCGAGGTAAACGGTTTTTTTGATCGTGAGACGGACGGCTATTCCTCACACATTCAGTTTGAAGCTCTCTTGTCGAACATAGAGTATTTACTGCGAAATCTATAAGAACACGAATGATTGGCCGTATCGCGGGCGACTGAATCGTCAATCGTCACTGCTGTATACTTAGTAATTGAACCGGCATGGAAAGTTGAGGCGCATAAAGATGGCCATACGAACGATACTGCTCGAAGGTGATCCGACGCTATTGAAGAAATCGCGACCCGTCAAACGGTTCGACGATCGTTTGGCGACGCTGGCGGAAGACATGATTGAAACGATGCGCGAATATAACGGCGTGGGCTTGGCAGCGCCCCAGGTCGGCGTTTTACGACGTCTTTTTGTTATGGACACTGGAGAAGACGGGGATGCGGTCGTCTTTGTCAACCCCGAGATTCTCGACGAGGAGGGTGTGCAAACCGGAGTGGAGGGCTGTCTCTCGTTGCCTGATCTTGTCGGGGTCGTCTCTCGTCCTCTCACTGTCACGGTCCGCGCGCAGGATTTAATGGGTGAATATTTCGAGAAGACTTATTCGGAACTCTCAGCGCGTTGCGTCTGCCATGAGACGGATCATCTTGACGGCATTTTGTATCGTCGGCGTTCCGATACCGTTCTCTGTACGCTCGAAGAGTATGAAGAAGAACGCAGGAAAGCGGAAAGCGAGAATCATGCGATGAATGACGTATCGCCTGACGGAACCGAGTCGAAACCTGCCGCGAGCGGAGAAGTTCGTCATAGCGCGTTAGACGGCGAGGTGAATGCATGACCGTTCGATATGCTTTCATGGGAACGCCGGAATTTGCGACAATTGTCCTCAATCACCTTGAGGCAGCATCGATGTCGCCCTCCCTTGTTATCACACAACCCGATCGCCCGAGAGGGAGGGGGCGTAAGTTGGCGGCGCCTCCCGTTGCCTTGTGGGCGAAGGAACGCGGTATACAGCTGATACAACCGACAAGCTGTCGCGATGAGGCGCTCATCGCCGCTTTAGATGAGCTTCGTCCTGAAGTTATCGTGACGGCATCGTTCGGCCAGTATCTTCCCGCGTCTATACTTACGTTGCCCAAGAAAGGATGTCTCAATGTCCACGCCTCTCTGCTCCCGAAATATCGCGGAGCGTCTCCAATCCAATCTGCCATCATGGCGGGGGAAGAGGAGACGGGAGTTACCTTGATGTTGATGGACAAAGGCATCGACACGGGGCCTATGCTCGCTCACGCGCGCTATCGTATCGACGATGAAATCAACGCCGGAGCTCTTAATTTTGCACTCGCCGAACTCGGCGGAGCGTTGATTGTGCGTGAACTGCCGCGCTATCTGGCAGGCGAACTCGTCCCCGTCGAGCAGGACGAAGCGATGGCGACCGTGACAAGAAGACTTCGAAAATGCGATGGCTGCATTGATTTTAGGAGGAGTGCGCGCGCCGTTCACAATCATATTCGCGCCGTATCGCCGTGGCCGGGAGCCTATGCTTTCCTCGACGGCAAACGTTATAAACTTCTTCGAGCACGCCTTCACGACTGCGATGGGCACCCATGCGGCGAGCCGGGCGAAATCAGCGTAAGAAGTGAACGCATGTTCATTTCTTGCGTTGACGGGGTGATTGAACTATTGGATATCCAACCGCAATCGGGCGTGGCGATGCGCGTCAGCGAATGCGCGCACAATTTCGATTGCGGCGCCATTTTCAGCAATATGGAAGAGTGACGAAAATGAGGTAACGATATGACATGGTACTACTGGGGTTTTATCTGTGCGATGGTTCTGAGTCTATTCGCGCAAATCAGAGTACGGTCGAGTTTTAATCAATATGCCAGAATCATGTCGCGATCCGGTTATTCGGGATTTGAAGCCGCACGGCGCGTTCTCGATGAGAACGGCATGAGCCATGTTCGAATTGAGCGCGTGAGGGGTACTTTAACCGACCATTACAGTTCTCGGGAGAAAACGCTCCGACTTTCGGATGCGACGCATGATTCGCGGTCCATTGCGGCAATCGGCGTTGCGATACATGAGGTCGGTCACGCCATGCAGGATAAAGAGGGGTATGTCGCGAATAAAGTTCGTTCCTCTCTCTTATTTCCTGCCAACATCGGCTCGAGATTCGGTCCAATTCTGGCGATTGTCGGGTTTATGATGCAGTCGATGTTCGGCGACGTCTTGGTGAATGTCGGGATAGCTTTTTTCGGCGCTGCCGTCCTTTTTTACCTCGTCACGCTGCCTGTGGAGTTTAACGCGAGTCACCGCGCGATGACTCTTATTTCGCAGACAGGCATTCTTACGAACGATGAGATGGCGGGTGCCCGTAGTGTCTTGTCCGCCGCGGCGCTGACCTATATCGCTTCAGCTTTGACGGCAGTTCTTCAATTTCTCCGCTTTCTAGCGATGGCGAACTCGCGACGCAGGCGATGATTCAGGGAGAAAAGGGTGCGTGAGTCCAAAGAAACAAAAAGTAGACAAGGCTCGGCTAGCTGCCGCGAAGGTGATTCAGGCAGTCACGTTTGAAAATGCTTTTTCGAATGAAAGCGCGGCGTTCCACCTCTCGTCGCTTGGATCTGATGCGCGCGACAAGTCTTTTGCTTCCGCGCTTATTTACGGGACTCTTTCGTATCTGCCTTTGATCGATTGCTACGTAGCGCAAGCTTCTTCGCGACCTTTGGAGGCGCTCGACCCATCCGTGTTGACGGCTCTCCGAATGGGCGTATGGCAACTCTATTTTTCTTACCACGTACCGCCGAGAGCGGCTGTCGATGAAAGTGTCAAATTAGTACGTTTTCTGTCCGGCGAGAGGGCGACGGGTTTTGTCAATGCGATCATGCGAAAGCTGACGCGGCGGAAGCCGGAGCTTCCGGCGGACGAACGGCAAGCGCTTGAACTCGGGCTGACGCAAGAGCTCTTTGCGATGCTGACGCGGTGGTACGGGGAAGAGCATGCCATCGCAATCGGGCAAAACAGTCTTCAATCTCCGGCATATGTGTCGATACGGATGAATCGAATGAAGGCGGACGAGTTCAATCGGTGGGCGGACAGCGAGGAAACTGAGGCGCTTTGTTTGAGAAAGCTCGCCTGGCCCGATTGCGCGTATGGATTAGAGCCCGGCGGCACAGATGTTACGCAATTACAGGCTTACCGAGACGGGTTATTTTCCTTACAGTCGCAGTCGGCGATGCTTGTCGGCGCTTTGTCCGGCGTCGAACCCGATGACCGCGTACTGGATTTATGTGCGGCTCCGGGAGGCAAATTGTCTCATGTCGCTGAATTAAAGGGGAACATCCGCGGAATTGTTGCCTGCGATCAATCGGAAGACCGTCTGCTTTCGCTCATCGAGATGATGGAGCGTCTCGGTTTCGGGGCGGTTGACCGGTATTGCATCGATGCAACGGTACACCGGGATGAATTCGACGATTCGTTTGAGCTTGTGCTTTGCGATGTTCCGTGTACGGGGCTCGGTCTTCTGCAAAAGCGTCCTGAAATACGATCGCGCGTGACATCGGAGACTGTTGAGCGCCTTTTGCCTATTCAGCGCGCCATTCTTACGAACGGTTCGAAGGCGGTCGTTGCCGGCGGATTGCTCATGTATTCAACGTGTACGATCAATCCTGAGGAGAATGAGGAACAGGTGAGGGCTTTTCTCGATTCGAATGAAGGCGAGGCGTTCGAGCTAATACACCTTGATATAGATCGCATAGGCGCCTATAGCGATAATTGTCCGACAAGCGAACAAAAAATACCTGAAAGCCCACTCCAGGCGCGATTACCCGGGACGCTTCTATTATTGCCGCATATGTGTCATTCAGATGGTTTCTTTATTGCGCTTATGAGACGCACGAGGTAAGGTTTCAATCTCTTAGAGTGTTGTCAGACGCATTTGTTGCGGGACTTTTGTCAAACTGATACAATCAGTCAATAGGACATAATACTTTCCGACCGCTCTTTTTGTTATTCCGTTTTTCCATTTTTGTGGATTCGCTATCATGGATGCTACGGATGATTAGAAGGAGAGCTGATGTTTGCCTTGCAACACGATTGAAAAGATCAAGCGTGTTTTGTGCAATCAGATTATATGAAGAGGAAAGCGCACAGGGTATGGCCGGTGATTTAATCACATACGCAGGGATGACGCATATTGGTCTCATTCGCGAGAAGAATGAGGACTCATACGCAATCGATGCCCACAATAATCAGTGGCCGCTGATCTTTATTGTCTGTGATGGACTCGGCGGACACAGGAATGGTGAGCTGGCAAGCAAGACTGCCGTCGAGTATGCAAAGGCACACCTGCGCACGGCGTTGCCCGATGAGAACGACCCCTATAGGGTTCGGGACGTCCTTGAGGATGTCATGCAAAAGACGAATGTCCGCGTTTATCTGACTTCTCTGGAGAGTCAAGAGAATTTCGGCATGGGAACAACGATGACCCTGACGGTGTTCTACGAGAGAAGTTGTTACGTGGCGCATATCGGAGACAGCCGCTGTTATCTCTACCGCGATAACAAGCTGGATCTCTTGACAGAGGATGACACGTACGTACACAAGATGGTCGTATCCGGCTCCATAACGGAGAACGAAAGCACGATACATCCGCGGCGTCATGTTTTGACACAGGCGTTGGGCTTTCCGGAGTATGTTAAACCGGAGATCACGCACGTTGATCTCTTGCCTGGAGACCGTTTCCTGTTGTCAAGTGACGGATTACACGGATTTGTGACGTTTGAAAATATTCAGGCGACGATGCGCCAAGCGAACAATCCTGAGGCAGCCGCGTCGTCCCTCATTGAGCAAACACTCGAGGCGGGAGCGCCGGACAACGTTACGGTTGTCGTCGTTTTTGCCTGACTGGAGATAGTTAATGATTACTAAGCAACCATTTCCTGCAGGGACTGTCGTCGCTGAGAGGTACCGCATCGCCCGTACGTTGGGACAGGGCGGTATGGCGACGGTCTATCTGGCAGTTGATTCATTATCGGGCGAAAGGGTCGCCGTTAAAGTCATGCACGCCGATTTGGCGAATGATCCGGAATTTGTCCGTCGATTCGCAACGGAAGCGCGTGCAGCGGCCAGTCTTGACCACCCCAATATTGTCCGTGTTCTCGATTACGGCTCGCACGAAGGCGTCCGCTATATCGTGCAGGAGTATATCGAGGGGAATACGCTAAAAGAAATTATCCATCGGCACGGGCCAATCGATTATCGTTTGGCTACACCGCTCTTGATTCAAGTCGCGCTCGCTCTGGAACATGCGCATAGGCGTGAAGTGATTCATCGCGATATTAAACCGCAGAACATACTGATTACTCACGACATGGTCGCGAAGGTGACCGACTTCGGCATTGCCCGGGCGTCCAGCACCAACACAATCACGCTGACAGGCGGTGTCGTGATGGGATCCGTCCATTATTTTTCGCCTGAGCAGGCTCGTGGCGGGCAGGTGACGGCGCGTTCAGATCTCTATTCGCTCGGCATCATGTTTTACGAGATGTTGACCGGAACGTTGCCGTTCGACGGCGAGTCTTCCGTCGCTGTCGCGATTAAGCATTTGCAGGAAGTACCGCCCGCACCGTCGACGATCGTGTCGTCGTTACCCCCTGCGCTTGACAAGATCATCAACCGCGCCATCCAGAAAAATCCCGACGCTCGTTATCAGACGGCACGTGAACTCGTCGATGAACTCGACGCGTTCATGGTCGATCCGGAAGGCGTATATGGTGTCATCCCCAAATCTGCCGCTGTCTGGGAAGATGCTTCGACGTCGGCGATCGGTGTATCGAATACGGAGTCGAATTTCCGGAAGATGCAGGAGATTGAGCGAACGTACAACAGAAGGCGTTCATCGCGATTTCGAGAGACGGCTGTCGCCGTGACAGTCGTCACGGTTGCGATTGCTCTGCTCGCCGTATTGACCGTTTATCTTATGAATCGATTCTCTCCGGAAGGTCCGGTGGATCCCAATCAGTCGGAAATCGTCTTGCCGAATTTCCAGGGGAGCTCCATGGGTGATATTGTTACTCAACTCGCGCTGCTCGAAGGAGCGGGAATGACGATTGAGAAGAGATATGAGGAGAGCGATACGGTGCTTCCCGATATCGTTCTGAGGCAGGAGCCCGAGTCGGACGGCAATGTGAAAATCAAGCCGAAAGGTGTCACGTTGACTCTTTACATTTCAATTGGCAAAGACTCCGAGCAGGTTCCCGATGTTGTGGGACAGTCGTCGAGTCTCGCCGATATCACGTTGCGTTCGCAAGGGTTCGTGGTGAAATTTACGACGGAAGCATCTGATACCGTGCCGAAAGGACAGGTTATCAGGACCGTACCCGCAGCGGGTGAACTCGTTCCTCATGGCGCTACGATTGAGCTCGTATACAGTTCGGGACCTTCTCACGTACTGGTACCGAATATTATGGGATTAAGATACGAGACGGCGATTGAATTGCTTTCGGAGAATTCACTGCTCATCGGCGGTGAGTCGTACATGTCCGAAGAACCTCCGCCTGCAGAGGATAAATGGGTCATTCTGCAGACGCCGGCGCCCGATACAAAGGTTCCGCAGAATACGCCGGTGACGATCGTCGTGGGCACGGCGCAAGAACTGTATAACCACTTGAATCCGACGACCACTCTGCCGCCCGAACAGACGATGCCGCTCTTAGAGGGATCGACTTTCGATGTGGCAAAGGACAGACTGACAAAACTTGGGGTTACTACCATTCGCATGACGCGCTGGAGCGGATCGACGACGACACTGAATCCGAAAAATGACGACGATGCGAGTGAGATCTATGTGATTGCGCAATGGCCTGCACCCGGTGTGACGTTCAGTCCTGCAGACGGCGTTGATCTCATTTACGGTTCTTTTGAGGATTACCAGAACTACATCAATCCTCCGACTACGACTACTCCGACTACGACTACTGCGACAACAACGACAACGACAACCACGGAAGATGACGGCGGTGAAGGCGGCGGCGGGTAAACGACTGTCGCGCATCAGATAAACGCGCCAAACAAGCTGACTCTTTTCCATATGTCCGCGAAGATTCAGCAAAGCGGTGTACGATCACCGGAGGGGGCACCTGATGAGTATTAAAACAAAGACAACTGTGCGCGAGGACGCTTTTGCGAATCGTTCTCGCGTGCTCTTATGTCCTTCCATCCTTTCATCGGATCTCGCTAATCTCGCCGAGGAAGTCAACCTCCTAGGCGACAGCATCGATATGGTGCACTGCGATGTGATGGATGGCCATTTCGTACCGAATTTGACGTTCGGGCCGCCCGTCATCAAGGCTCTTTCCAAGCGAACCGACAAACAGCTCGATGTCCACTTGATGGTGACAAACCCCGGCAAACTGTTGACGTCATATGCCGAGGCCGGAGCGTCGACCCTCGTCGTACATCAGGAAGTTCTGCACCATGCCCAGAGAACGCTGAACGAGATCAGGGCGCTCGGATGCTATGCCGGTATTTCGCTAAATCCCGCGACGCCGATCGAAACGATCCAATGGTTGCTTCCCGATCTCGACATGATTCTCCTGATGTCGGTAAACCCGGGATTCAGCGGACAATCATTTATTCCACAAGTGATGGAAAAAATAAAAAAGACGCGAGCGATGATCGATGCTTCCGGCTTTCCGATTCGTTTGCAGGTCGATGGGGGCGTGACGCTCGACAATGCCGTTGACATCGTTCGCGCCGGCGCCGATATGATCGTTGCCGGATCGGCCGTCTTTGGACAGGAATCTCCTAAAGAGGCGGCAGAATCGCTCGGTCGTGCGATCAGGCTGGCCAAAGCGAAATTATGAACATCCGATCGTTCGATGCGGCCATCGCGCTCGCAGGATGCCGAGGCCCGGAAGACATTTTCGCATCGCTTCTGCTGTCGCAGACTAAATACATCATCGCCGCCGACGGCGGGGCTGATTGTGTTACCCGACTGGGATTTCACCCTGATCTTGTGATCGGGGATTTTGATTCGATCGAAAACGATTTTGAACGACGTATGCTTGCGTCAACGGAGCTGATGGTATTTCCCGTCGATAAGAACCATACGGACGGCGAACTCGCCTTGGCTGCTGCAGTACTTCATTCTCTCGGCGAAAAAATCCCGCAAGACGAGTTCGAGCTTTACGAAAAATTCGACCGATGTGACGATTTGACCGGAGTCTCTCTGCTCTTTGTCAACTATTTCGGTTCTCGGCACGATCATACAATCGCAAATCTCGCATTAGCCGCCTTAGCGGCTCGACGCGGCGCAGACGTTTATTTGACGGACGGAACGACGCTAGGACGCATCGTTGCAGGTCCTGTAACGCTCGCACCCGTCTTCCATCGCGACTGTTTCGCTCGGGCGGGGGAGAGGTTGTTCCTCTTTTCCGCGCAGCCGCTCGACGAAGATGTCAGCGGTTTGACGCTCAAAGGGTTGTACTGGGAACTCGACGACGCGTGTTTGGCGCAGGCGCGTGCTCTCTGCCTGAGTAATCGCGCGCACACGAATCACCCCGACAACGTTCGCCTCCATTGCCGCCGGGGGACACTTGCGGTATTTACATTTCCCGCGAGCTTGTAATCAGTACGGAAATTCGCTAATCAATCACGAGTTTGACGTAGCGCTTCTTGCCGAGGCGGATGAGCAGCTCGCCATCGGAAAATGCGTCTTCATCGAGTGTAGCGAACAACTCTTTCACGTTTTCATCGCCGACGTAAAAACCGCCTTGACTGATCAGACGACGCGCCTCACTTTTCGAAGCGGTCAGCCCGTATTTTGTCAAGACGTCGATAAACGTCGAACCGAGATCTTCACGCATGATGTTTTCCGTCGGTACGGAAGCGTCATCGCCCCCACCGCCGAAAACGGAGCGCGCCGCCTGCGCCGCTTGTTCAGCTTTCTCACGTCCATGAACGATCGACGTGACCTCAAGGGCGAGTCGTTCCTTGGCGACATTGATGTCGGAGCCGATAAGTTTATCGTATTCCGCAATTTCTTCGAGGGGGAGCATGGTCAGCAGGCGCATTGACCGCGTGACGACCTCATCCTCGACATTCCTCCAGTACTGGTAGAAGTCGTAGACGGAACATTTATCCTCGTCAAGCCACAGGGCGCCGCGCGCCGTCTTGCCCATTTTTTCTCCGGATGCCGTCGTGAGCAGCTGAAACGTCATGCCATAAGCCGGCTCTTGCTCTTTGCGGCGGATTAACTCCGTGCCTGCGATGATGTTGGACCACTGATCGTCTCCGCCTGCCTGAAGGCGACAGCCGTAGGTGCGGAAGAGATTGAGGAAGTCATACGCCTGAAGCATCATATAATTAAACTCGAGGAAGGTCAGTCCGCTGTCGAGTCTTTGCTTGTAACAGTCGGCGCTGAGCATCCTGTTGACAGTAAAGTGCGGTCCGACTTCGCGAATGAATTCGATGTAATTCATGGGGACGAGCCAGTCGGCATTGTTGACAAAGATGATCTTGCCGTCACTGATGTCGAGGATGCGTTTCATCTGCTCGGCGAAGCAGCCGACATTATACTCGATCGTTTCAGGAGACATGACGGAGCGCATATCCGTGCGATCTGAGGGGTCTCCGATATATCCCGTGCCGCCACCCATGAGCGCGATCGGGACGATTCCGGCATTCTGCATATGTCTCATGACCATGAGTTGAAGCAGATGACCGACGTGAAGGCTGTCAGCCGTGGGATCAAAGCCGACGTAGAAAGTCGCACCTTCTTTCGACAAATAGTCACGCACCTCATTCTCATGGGTGACCTGAGCGACATATCCGCGCTCGACCAGCGTGTCAAATATGTTTTTCTTCATCTTGTGCAACCTCCTTCGTAAATCGTTTTGCCTTACTCACTTTACCACATCCTTTATCAGGAGTTGAGCGAGATAAGGGTGTGCTACTTCAAGATGATGGCGCTCCTTTTGAACTCATCAACATCATGCAACGAAGCAAAATGATTCCACCAAGCCTGCGCGTATAAATCGAGTTTTGCCTGTCGGCGAGCCGATTCAGTTTCAAGCGAACGCGCATCGGAAGCGCTCATCAAGACGGGTAAAGCGGCGGTGTGGCGCATAAAGGAAAGGAGACGTCTGCCGCGACGTGTAAAACCAAGGACGCGAATGTACTGAGGATCGTCATGACAAAGTGCCGTATCGTCATTCCGGATATTGAACGCGGAGGCGAGAATGGCGCGTCGTACGCGGGAGGCGGGATGAGTGCGCGTCGCCATCTCGCGAATAAAACGATCGTAGGGAAGAGATATCTCTTGGTCATGCGTTCGCTCCCCATGTCTCAGGACGTTGAGCGGGTCATCGCGAAGTACTCCGTAAAGCCTTTCGGCGAGACCGCCCTGCATTCCGTTTATCTCCTTAAGAGCGTCGACATCGCGAAAGTGCGGCGAGAGGAGAAGCGACGATGCGATCATCTCCTCCGTTACGAGACCTCTTCCCTCGGCGAGTGCCTTCATGACGGCGGCTGCCGAATCGTGCGTCAAAACTGATGAAAGATGGCGGAAAACTTCTAAAAGGGAGTGAGTACTGCCGGAGTCGTCTTCCGACGTTCTATACTTCGCCCACGAGACGACTCTGCGCACGGCGGTCGATGATTGAATCTGTTTGTCAAAAAGGGGAAGCGCGATCGTCTCAATCTCATGCGATGTTGCGTTGTCGTCGGTCCCGCTGTCTTCTGTTTCGCGTCGTTGTCTTCGCAACGCTTTTTCGTACTCGACGGCAAGAATGGAGTTGGGTGCTTCCAAGATCGCCTTATGTCGTGCGTTACCGGTCAAGCCCGCGACGGCATCCGACCGCGATGCGGCGAATCCCTTTCCGTCGCGAATGCCGTCGAGGATGTTGTCGTACAGTTCTTCAGGTTCATCCGCAAGAAATTCAGCTGCCTCGCGGATGGCGTTGCGGTCTTCCGGATACTCGCAGCCGTAAGCGATGTGGCGGACGACGCCGGTCGATCGGAGGATACCGATCGCTCCCTCGGCGAACCGTTCGGCGGATGCGAGAGCAAACGCTTGGGGCAGTTCAATGACGAGATCGGCACCGTGGTTGAGGGCGATGTTTGCGCGTTCTCCTTTGTCGAGCATGGCAGGGACTCCATGTTGACAGAACGGCCCCGACAGGCAGACAACGATGCCGACATCACGTCCGAACGTTTCTCGTATTAATTCGAGTTGGCGTGCGTGTCCTCTATGAAAAGGGTTGTATTCAGCTGTCAGTCCGCATGTTTCCATTCCGTATCCGTCCGTGTTGTCTAGGTGATAAAATAAAGCTAAAGGATGGATCGACAAATGTCAAAAAGAAAAAGGATCATATTGTTAATCGTGGCGGGCGTTCTTGTGATCGCCGTCTTAATGATTCTTCTTTTTGAGTTTGTGCTTTTGCCGGGTCGACGAAGTGTAGCGCTTCCGCCACTACCCGGTCTCGCTTCATCGGTAAAGGAATGCGATCCGGAACTTCTGGCACCCGGCATCAGGAAGATTATGAAAAGTCGCCTCTCGACTTCGGTCATGGTTTATGGAGAACAAGTGGACGGTCTATTGGCGAGCTCGTACGAGACATCGGAACGCCGCGGTTTTCCGGGCACAAAGACGTCGAGTTTTCTTGCCGGCGATCAGATTCGATACGGCAGGGCGCTTGTCAGGCTTAACGAACGCTCCGCGTTCCTCGATTGGGTAGAGGATTTCGATCAGGCATTCCGACCGAAAGGATCGGGATTTCACGCCTCCGTGCTCAGGAGTACCGAATCTAACGCGAGTTCTTCCAATGAAACGGAGATAACCGAATCGAATCTTGAGGGAGATCGTACCGACACGCCCGAGCATGAGCCCGTCAATCAGCACTGGAGCGTGACGCTTTCATATGCGCGAGCACTTCTGGAAGGTTATCAAAGGTTTGGCGGACGCTACCTTGAGAATCGTATACGGGCCGAATCCGATGCATTGCTTTCAGTATTTCGTGATGGGAAAACGGACGATGAATTGCTTGCCGGACCGCGCATGCTCTTAGCTCTCGATGAATGGGATGACCCGATACCTGGATCGACGCCTGAACCGGGACAAGATGCGCCGATCGAGCGAAGCCTCGGTACATATCTTGTCGATATTGATTTGTGGGCACTGTCGGCATTCGCACGATTTGATCCCGCTTGGGCTTCCATTGCGAGTGAATGGCGAGACATTGTGGAAAACGCTGTGCTCGAAAGTCGCCTTCCGTTATACGCATCAGCCTATAGGAGCGATACGGAGAGTTACCTTGCCGTCACGGGAGGCGGCGTGATGTCGTCTGTTAGAGAGCAACTGGAGATTGCCGTCCATTTGGCGGAAGTCGGAGTTGTTCACCGTGATTTATTGTCTTTTATTCGATCGGCACTGCGCGATGACAAGAGGTTGCCGTCGGGATGGAATCCTGTCACGGGCAGTCCGTCCGGACAATCGGCTTTTTCATGCGATTACGCGTTGGCGCTTATTCTCGGCCGTGTAGCCGGTGACGCTCTTCTGATTGAATCGGCACGCGATGTGATGATGCGGCAATATGCGGGAAGTCAGACAAGCGACATTTTTGGCGGTTGGTATCGATCAGGTTCTACTTCGTTCACATATCGGCTCGTTGCGGAGGATAACACCGCCGTCCTGTTGGCACTTAGATAGCGAGTGTCAAGGAACCCCTCTATATCGGGTCTATTCAAACGGTCGTATGCTATAATTCAAAACGGTTGTTTAAACGCATAATCCGAACGTAGGAGGAGGATTTATTAAGCATGAGTTTTGTGGATAAGGTCAAGGCAAAGGCGCGCTCAAATCGTAAGACCATTGTGTTGCCGGAAAGCATGGATAGACGCGTGATCGACGCCGCGGCGTATGTCATGGCTGAGGGTATTGCCGACATTATTTTGATCGGAAATCGCGATGAAGTCACCGCGGCTTTTCCCGATGTCAAACTCGATGGGGCCATTTTTATGGAGCCTCATTCAAGTGAACATTTGGATACGATGGTGCACACATATTACGAGTTGCGTAAGCATCGAGGCGTAACTGAAGAGCAGGCGAGGACGGCCATGCTTCAACCGACGCCATTCGGCATCATGCTCGTCAAGCTCGGCATGGCGGACGGTCTCGTCGCAGGCGCCGTCAATACGACTGCCGATACGTTGAGACCGGCCTTGCAAATTCTTCGCACGAAACCGGGAACGAAACTCGTCTCGGCATTCTTTCTCATGAACATTCCGGGCAGTTCCTATGGCGAAGAAGGTCTCCTTTTGATGGCCGATTGCGCTTTGAACGTCGATCCCTCTCCCGAAGAGCTTTCCGACATTGCCGTCGCATCAGCGCGCACTTGGCAGACAATGACGGGAACCGAGGCGCGCGTCGCGCTTCTTTCGTACTCCAGCCATGGGAGCGGCAAAGGAGAAAGGCAGGAAAAAGTTGCCGAAGCGACGCGTCTCGCCAAAGAGAAAGCTCCTGACCTCATGGTCGATGGAGAGCTTCAGGCGGACGCCGCTCTTGTGCCGACCGTCGCTAAATTCAAAACGCCTGACAGCGTTCTCGCCGGGAGGGCCAATTGCCTTATTTTCCCCGATTTGGACTCGGGCAATATCGGATATAAGCTTGTGCAACGCTTGGCGGGAGCCAACGCCTACGGTCCGATGCTGCAGGGAATAGCCAAACCGGTTAACGACTTGTCGCGTGGCTGCGAGACGATCGACATCATCGGTGTCATCGCGTTGACATGTCTTCAGGCGATGGAGGAAGATGCCTAAAGGATTCGATCATTTTAACTTATAATGAATGGAAACAAATCATACTATAAAAGCAACAGGACAGGAGTTACCATGAAAATTCTCGTAATCAACTCGGGCAGTTCGTCGCTCAAGTATCAGTTATTCGACTATGACAACAAAAAGGTCATAGCCAAAGGTCTCTGTGAAAGAATCGGAATCGCGGATTCGAACTTCAAGCACGAAGACGCATCGGGGCGTGTTATCAATGAGGGACGTTCATTTGAATCGCACAGCGATGCCGTGCGCACGATGATTGACACATTACTCGATCCGGAAGCAGCCGTCATTGAGAGTCTCGAGGAGATCGCGGCGGTTGGTCACCGCATTGTCCATGGAGGGCCATATTTTTCAAAACCCACAGAGATGACGCAGGCGAGCAAAGATGCCGTCCGCAAATGCTATCCTTGGAGTCCGCTCCACAACCCTGCTAACTTGACCGGCGTCGAAGTCTGCGAGAAGTTGATGCCCGGCATCCCACAGGTCGGTGTATTTGATACGGCTTTCCATCAGACGATGCCGTCGGAAGCGTATATGTACGGACTCCCGTATCGTTACTACGAAGACCACGGCGTTCGGCGTTACGGTTTTCACGGGACGTCGCACGCATTTGTCGCGCGCCGTGCGGCTGAACTGACTCAATGCGAGGGAGAACAGCATCGTCTCATCACGTGCCATCTTGGAAACGGTTCCTCTTTCACCGCCGTCAAAGGCGGAAAGTGCATCGATACTTCGATGGGACTGACGCCGCTCGAGGGTATCATGATGGGAACGCGTTGCGGAAGCATCGATCCTGCGATCGTCTCGTTTATCGCGAAACTTGACGGCGATGAGGCGAAGGATGTCGACTACATTATGAACCATGAGAGCGGCGTTCGAGGAATTTCCGGCGTCAGCTCCGACTTTCGCGATTTGCATGCAGCTGCCTCACAAGGCAATGACCGCGCAAAACTCGCTCTCCGTATGTTCTGTTATCAGGCGGTCAAAATTATCGGTTCCTACATCGCGGCGCTTGGCGGGGTCGATTCAATCGTCTTCACCGCCGGCATCGGCGAAAATGACGATGTCGTACGTCAGACAATATGCGACGGCCTTCGCTACCTCGGATTGATCATCGACGAAGAGCTCAACCGCTCGACGCGCGGCAAGGAAGTGAAGATTTCCACCGATGAATCGAGCGTTGAAGTCTTTGTCATTCCGACAAATGAAGAGCTGTCGATCGCCATACAGACGGTAGAGGTTTTGGGACTCATCTAATTATCGTTGGAATATCTTAATCAGGAGATATGAACTTGAGTAAAATTGAAAAATTCGTTGAATCGATCACGCCGCGTGATGAAGATTTCGCACGCTGGTATACCGATATTTGTCTCGGTGCGGAGCTTTGTTCTTATTCATCCGTCCGCGGTTGCATCATTTTGCGCCCTTACGGCTATGCGATTTGGGAACTCATCACAGCTGAACTCGATCGCCGTTTTAAGGATACGGGTCACCAAAACGTGATGATGCCGCTCTTTATCCCCGAGAGCATGCTTCAGAAGGAGAAAGATCATGTCGAGGGTTTCGCGCCGGAGGTCGCTTGGGTGACACACGGCGGAGAGACTCCGCTCACGGAGCGTCTCTGCGTTCGTCCGACATCAGAAGTGCTTTTCTGCGATCATTACGCCGAGATTATCCAAAGCTGGCGTGATCTGCCGAAGCTGTACAATCAGTGGGTTTCCGTTGTTCGATGGGAGAAGACGACGCGACCGTTCCTTCGTACGCGTGAATTCTTCTGGCAGGAAGGCCATACCGCGCATGCGACGAAAGAGGATGCGGTGGAAGAAACGCTGCGGATGCTCGACATTTACGAAGATTTCTATCGTGACGCGCTGGCCATTCCTGTCTTAAAGGGACTCAAGAGCGATTCTGAAAGATTCGCCGGCGCCGTTGATACATATACGGTGGAAGCGATGATGCATGACGGTAAAGCGTTACAGGCGGGAACAAGTCACTATCTCGGAGACGGATTTGCCAAGGCGTTCAATATTCAGTACACGGATAAAGACAATCAGTTGGGCTACGTTCATCAGACGTCTTGGGGAGTGTCCTCGCGTTCGATCGGCGGCCTGATCATGGTTCACGGCGATGACGAAGGTCTTGTATTGCCTCCCGCCGTCGCACCGATACAAGTTGTCATTATCCCGATTGCCACGCATAAAGAAGGCGTTCTCGAGGAGGCGACGAAACTGAGAGACGTTCTGAAAGGTACCGGATTGCGCGTGCTCCTCGATGACAGCGACAGGATGCCCGGTTGGAAGTTCTCCGAGCACGAGATGAAAGGCGTTCCGATTCGACTCGAGATCGGACCGCGTGACATCGCGCAGAATCAGTGTGTCGCCGTAGCTCGCGACAATCGCGAGAAAGTATTCATTGCGCTTGATCGAGTCGCGGAAGAGGTTCCCGTCCTTTTGGACGCCCTTCACGATAGGATGCTTGAGCGCGCCGAGAAGAGCATGCGAGAGCGTATCTACGACGTTGAGCAACTCGAAGCTTTTGTACGGACGATGGAAGAGAAACCCGGATTTATCCGTGCCTATTGGTGCGGTTCCGCCGAATGCGAAGCTGAAATTAAAGAATTGACGACGGCGACATCGCGGTGCATTGAAGAAGGCGGCGATGTAGAGGGTCGCGTCTGTGTCGTTTGCGGCAAAGAGGCACACCACTCAGTCTTTTGGGGCAAAGCGTATTAAGGAGAGCTTTGGCTTATGACCGGCATTTCCGACACTTCTCTATCGTCAGAGAACAAGCGGTTTACTGACAAGCGCGCAAGTCACACCAGCGACGTGGCGGCTCTGCCGATCGGGGTTTTTGATTCGGGAATCGGCGGCTTGACCGTCTTGAAAATGTTGCGTGATGCGTTTCCCGCCGAGTCATTTCTTTACTTCGGCGATCTCGGTCGTTCACCGTATGGCTCGAAAGCGGCCGACACGGTGCGTCGATACGCCGTGCAGATTACCGATTTCCTTTTGAAAAAGGGAGTCAAAATGATCGTCATTGCCTGCAATACGGCGAGCGCGGTCGCCGGTGACGATGTGAGAAATCGCGCGCATCCCGTTCCTGTGATTGAAGTTGTCGAATGCGGTGCGAAAATGGCGCTTCAGATGATTCCGGAGGAGCTTCGCGATTTTGCCCGCATCGGCGTTCTCGGGACCGACACGACTGTTAAGAGTGATGTCTACGTCAATAGAATATATGAGCTGGCGCAGGAAAGCGGGTTTAAACAACCCGATATCCGACAGCAAGCTTGTCCGCTTTTTGTCCCGCTCGTCGAAGAGGGGTGGTGGAAGGGTGAAGTTTCAGAGAAAGTGGCTGAGCATTATCTCGGAGCGATGAAGTCATTCGATCCACACGTTGTGATTCTCGGCTGTACGCATTTCCCTCTGTTAGCTGATCCGATTTCGCGGGCGCTTCCGGAAGGAACCGCTTTGACCGATTGCGCGCCCGCCGTTGTGGGCGAAGTGAGGTCGATTCTAAATAAGTACGGATGGAGTGCAGCAGACAACATCGCCGCAGACGAGTTGAATCATGCTAAAACAGTATTTTACTGCAGTGACACAGGTGATACATTCCGGCGTCAGGCTGAGCGATTTCTTGACATGTCCATCGAATTCGTACATCATGTTGACTTGGAGACGTGCGAAGGCTAGGAGGGATTTGTGTGCTTTCAGCGGCCGATATTAATCGCGAAGCAATCATCAATTTGACGAGCAGTCAATGGGCGGACGGCGAACAATTTGAGCCCGTTCGACTCATGACGCATGGGCAACTCTCCTATCGCGAACGCGAAAATGTTTGGAATGTCACATACGATGAAAGTGATGCGACGGGAATGCCTGTTACGAGAACACGCCTCAGTCTTTTCCCCGACGGTCGTGTCGTGATGCGTCGGACCGGTGACGTCGAACTGGAAATTGAATTCGTAAAGGGTGACCAACGTGTTGAGCAGAGACGCACGCCCTATGGTGTGATGAAATTTTCCGTCCTGACACACGAAGTTCGCGGCGAGATGACGGAAGACGGCGGCAATATCGAGCTCGGTTATTCGCTCGGTCTCGATAATCGACACGCGATGAGTACGAAACTCCATTTAGAGGTTCTGCCGGACAGAATTGTGACGCCGTAACGGACCGCCGTTTGACAGTTCGGCAAAGGTGAAGGATAATACATAAGGCGTCTCGAGAGGCGCCTCCGTAATAAAGACATGTTGCCTCGATTAGAGGCGCATATATTGTAAAAACTAACTCGGGGGAGGTGTACATACAATGGCTGTTCCTAAGAGAAAATGGTCGAAAAAGAGAACGCGGACGCACCGCGCCAACTGGAAGATTGATCCCGTTAACCTTTCGCGTTGTCCGCAGTGTAATGCGTTGAGGATGCCGCACATCGTTTGTAAGTCGTGCGGGTATTACGACGGACGCGAAGTCGTATCGCTCGACGACGACAAATAATTGTACGAGTAGCGTGAACGAAGGAGCAGCGCGCCAAAGGCACGTTGCTTTTTGTTCGCTAGGGGGAAAGTGAGGGAAGGTCATGAGCATGCCTGTATTAGCCATTGTCGGGCGTCCGAACGTCGGCAAATCGACACTATTTAACGCACTGACGGGACGGCGCGAAGCAATCGTCGGTCCCGATCCCGGCGTGACACGTGACCGTGTGATGGGCGAGGCCGATTGGAACGGCATCACTTTTACCGTCATTGATACCGGCGGACTTGATTTTGTCGATGACAGTATGCAACGCCTCATTAACAACCAAGTCGATGTGGCGATTGAGATGGCGGACGTCATCTGCTTTCTCTGCGCGCTCGACGCGGGTATTTCCGATCTTGAGCACGAAATCGCCGACATATTGAGAAGAAGCGGAAAGCCTGTAGTCGTTGCCGTCAATAAAGCCGATAGACCTGGAGACGATCCGCTCGAATTTTACTCTTTTTATGAACTTGGTTTCCCTGAAACGTTCGCCATTTCCGCTTCACATAAGCTCGGCCTGACGGAGTTACTTGATGCGATTACGGCACCGATGGAGGCGATGGTCATTGAAGAGGAACGACATGACTATATATCGCTCGCTGTCGTCGGTCGCCCCAATGTCGGCAAGTCGTCGCTGTGCAACTTGCTCGTCGGCGAAGAGCGCAGCATCGTTTCCGACATACCGGGAACGACACGCGATGCCATTGACAGTTTTTTTGAGAACGAACACGGAAAATTCTTGATTTACGACACGGCCGGTCTTCGCCGCAAGTCGCGCGTCGACGATCGTATCGAATTTGTAAGTGGCTTACGCTCAAGACAAAGCGTCGGGAAAGCCGACGTCTCGTTGATCATGATCGACGCGATTGAAGGCGTAGCGGAGCAAGACACGAAAATCGCCGGACTGGCGCACAACAACGGCAAAGCATCGATCATTCTTATCAATAAATGGGATCTTGTTGAAGGCAAGAAAACGATCCCCGATTTTGAACGTGAACTGCGGTTGCGTTTCGACTTCATGTCGTACGTGCCGATTCTCTTTGTTTCGGTGAAGACAGGGCTCAATATCCATCGGTTATGGCCCACGATTTTGCGCGTTTATGAAGCTTCCACACGTCGAGTCGCTACGAGCGTTCTAAACGAAGTAATCGCGGAATCGATTGTTCAACACCCCGCGCCGCAGAAAAAGGGGAGACAGCTTCGTATCTACTACGCGACCCAAGGTTCCGTCGCGCCGCCGACGTTCATCTTTTTCGTCAATGACAAGAGATTATTGCACTTTTCATACGAGCGATATCTCGAAAACAGGATACGAGAAAATTTCGATTTCTTCGGAACGCCCATCGTATTCGTTTTCAAGGGGAGAGCGGCACGCGATGAGTCCGCGTCGCGTATTACGCCCGAAGATTCGCGATAGAGGCCATCGTCGTGGAAGTCGTTGAGACGAAGTGGTAAAATAACGGCATGAAATACAGATTGTCCTAGGAGTTGTATGCCTCGTCGTTTATCAAAACCGATTATCATTTTGCTCCTGATCATTGTTTTGATGGCGGCGGCCCTTGTCGGGTTCAATTTTGGTTATCAGTACGTGCGCGACCAAGACAAGAGGCTTGATAGTCTCAAACAGCAATTTGACGAACACGGTTCCGCACCGTTCAACAAGGACACGCCCAATGCCGTTGAGGTCTACGTCAGACAACAATTCGACACAAAGGATATTGCGGAGATGCTCAAAGCCGAGGGACTGATCGATAACACGCTCGCCTTTGAGATTCTTTCGAAATTTAACGGATTTGACGGGCAATACCGTTACGGTACGCATTATCTGCTTCCCGACATGAGTTACGACGAGATTATGGTCGTGCTGACGAATGAGCCGGATCCCGTGACGGTCACGTTCATCGAGGGTATGACCTACAATCAGATGAAAAAGCAGATGCTCGACGCCGGTATGCGTTTCAATCCGGATCTCCTCGATGCGATGGTGCGTCGGCCTTATCTCTTTACCGATTATTCTTTTGTACCGCAAATCGAAACGAAACCGGGGCGCGAATGGATGTTGCAAGGATATCTCTGGCCCGATACGTATCAATTCGATATCAACGCGACTGAGCAACAAATATTGAAAATCATACTCAATAATACGGAGCGCCACCTGCGTTTCGGCGGTTACTATGAGAGAGCGAAAAAGCTGAACATGACAATTGACGAAGTGATGACGCTCGCCTCGATCGTACAAATGGAAGGGGGCATAGTTGAGATGCCCAAAATCGCCAAAGTCTTCCAAAATCGCCTCGAAAGAGAGATGCCGCTTCAATCATGCGCGACGATCAACTATCTTCGATTGGAAGACGGGCTAAAGCCCGTATTATGGGTCTTGAATGATGACCTCAATAAATATCGCGGCAACGCGTACAACACTTACAGTCTGGACGGTCTGCCTGCAGGTCCCATCAATTCGCCGGGAACCATCGCCATTGAGGCGGTGCTTTGGCCGGCTACTGAACGGACATGGCCGGGAGCCGACAAATATCTTTATTTCGTCGCGACGGGCCAAGGGACATCGGATTTTTCCAAAACATATGAAGAGCACGCCCAAAAGGCCGAACGGTACAGTAAGTCGAATTAAGTCTATTATTCCGGCAGGATCACAATAAAAACATGAAAGCCGCCAAGACAGCCGTACATAGAATAGCGGCAATTCGTAACGCATAATGAGCGGATGGGCTCACGGCGCTTTTCCAACTACCTTTTCCCGGTCGTTTCTGATTTTTTCTCAAATCGCGCAGCCGTTTTGATTCATCGGCTATGCGATTCCCCGCCTCGTTGATAATGGCCGTCGGTATCAAGAGTAAGACAGCAAGAATAAGACAGCACATCGTTAAAAATATGCGTACTTTCATCACCTCAATCAAGGGCATACGGAAGAGAAGTTGACCAATCGCGGTAAAAATAGGCCGCGAAAAAATCATCGCCAAGGCGAAAGAAGCCGTTCCAAGTGAAGACGCAATCAGGGAATCAGTCCGGTGCCGAATCCAAAACGAGACAATTCCCCAGAGTATGAGAATAAACAAGCCGTTCAGATCGAAGAATGTAAGCGCGAAGAGCGATGAGATGACAACGCTCGAGAAGCTGTGCGATCCGCTTAACGTGAATGCTTGTTGGATAAGTCCGCGTGCAAGAAGTTCAATCGATACTGCCGGCATGAGAACGGCTGCCAGCAGGACGGTAAGGGAGCTAAGCGCTGTTCTCCCGAAGTAGAAAAGGCTGTTCTCCCAGATGGCGGGAAGTGCGAGATATTTGACGAAAACGGCATCAAATGTGGAAATGAGTTGCGTGGCGCACCATATGAACATGCCGATAAGAAAACCTGCGAATGAAGCGGAAACACAGGAAGCCGTTACGGGCGCGAGTCCGAGAACGTACGCGGATGTCGGTCGAAACATGAGAATCATAACGGAAGCCGTCAAGATCGGAATCAGACCGATAGAGAGGATCGAAAACAAGCCGTATTCTTCAACGCCCACGCTATAACTAAGCGAGATACCCAGTTGCCCCGTTTTCCCAAGTATGATCATGGCGATCATAAGCACCGTAAAGACGACAATGCCAAGCGCGGCCATCGGCATCAGCCTTACGGACGAGGAGAACAGTCGCGCGCGTTTTTCCATACGCGCGTCGATGACGCTCAGGGTAGGCGGCGTATCGTCACCGGTCTGTTTCCGCGGACGTTGTATGGCGGGCGTTTGAGGCGAAACAGACCGTCTCACGGCGGCGCGAGGTAAATCTTTACGTTGACGAGGTTCTTTGCTCATGAACCCAGTTTATCACTTGCCCGCGAGTATTGCTCTTTTATGAATAGTCGAAATGCGCGATTTGATCGTAGGTGCGAGCAACTTATAGTTATACAATGGTGAAGGTAGACATGGGCCAAATACGTAAGATTAAAAGAGAGTTATGCACAAAAAGGCGAGCGCAAGAAAGGGGATGAATGCGATGTTCTCCTGCCGACATCTTGCGCTTTTTATTATGACAGCGACGGGCATGGCGAGAACAAATGCGATCATGACCATGTGAAATGACATCGTATAGTCGCTTCCAAGACCGGCGGCGAGCGAGAAAAGCACATCACCTTTGCCAATCATCTCCTTTGACGTTATGCGCTTAAGCGCAAGCGACGTGAGCAGGAGAAAGAGTGCGCCGCCTGTCGAAAAAGCGAGAAACAGCAATTGGGCAAGCCACAGCGGCAAAGAGGATAGTGCGGATACCGCTTGTTCTGCGGTCGTTATGCTGCTTCCGTCGGGCTTCTTCAGATGGTATGCGATGACCGGAGGCAATGAAAGGTTGTCCGGATATATTCGAGATAAGAGTAGAGGGAGTGTATTGAAAAAGGCGAACCACATTAGGTCGCGATCGAAGACGACCTGTTCACGTATGTCTCGGAACGACATGATCGTCAAAATCGCGATGCGACCGCAGAATAATAAATGGTCGACCATACTTTCCCTTATTCAGTCCCGGCTTTGATTGTTGGATGCGCTAACACGTCGAAATAAATGTAATTGCAGGATACTTGTTTACAAGTCGGAGTTATTCGCGTCATGAGTCTTTAACCGTCAAAATGACGCGTCGAGAAAAAAGAGTAAATATCGGACACACAGAACCGCCACGCAAGAATGGAACTTCTGATATAATAACTCTCGGTTTTCGCCGAACGGCATGGACCCTAGTGAGGTATTGAATGAAAAAAGAACTATTGGCAGAGAGAATTGAATCTCATCTTTACGCTGAGTATGGCAAGAGTGTCGCTCATGCCGGAGAGCACGAGTACTGGACGGCGTTATCGCGTGCCGTCATGGAATTGATCGGTCCCAGTTGGGAGGCGACGCGCAAGCTGTATCAGGAGGGGCGCACGGTTCATTATTTTTCCGCCGAGTTTCTCGTTGGGCGCAGTTTGCTCAACAATCTGATTAATAGGGAATTGCTCGATGTCATACGAGAACTTGTCGATGAGGCGGGATTCGACTTTGATGCGATATTGAATGAAGAGACCGATCCCGCGCTGGGCAATGGCGGCCTTGGACGCCTCGCAGCATGCTTTATCGACTCGTCCGCGACGATGGAACTTCCCGTCATCGGTCACGGACTTTTATACCGCTACGGACTGTTCCGACAAGAGATCGAGCATGGTCATCAGAAGGAATATCCCGATGCGTGGATGGAACTTCCGTATCCGTTTCTGGCAACGAGACGCGAGGACAAGGTGCTCGTTCGTTACCGAGATATGGACGTTTACGCCGTTCCTTGGGATTTACCCGTGACAGGATGGGGTACGAAGAACGTCAACACCATCCGTCTTTGGAAGGTGGAGCCCGCGGAAGAGTTCGACTTCAATCTGTTCAACTCACAGCGATTCGACGATGCCGTCATCATGCGCAATCGAGTGCAGGACATCTGTCGCGTTCTCTATCCGAATGACACGACATACGACGGGAAAGTGCTGCGCGTGCGTCAACAGTATTTCTTTGTATCCGCGTCGCTGCAGACGATCGTGAGTAAGTACCGCGAGCTGCACGGCTATGATTTTTCACATTTTGCGGACAAGAATATCATTCAATTGAACGATACGCACCCCGTTCTGGCTATTCCGGAGCTCATGCGTCTCCTGATCGACGAAAATCAGCAGAGTTGGGATGAGGCATGGGAGATCGTGACGAATGTATTCGCTTTCACGAATCACACAATCATGCAGGAAGCACTTGAAAAGTGGGACATCGAGATCTTCCGCTTCCTGTTCCCGCGCATTCTCGAGATTATCGAGATGATCGACAAACAGTTCAGGGAGCAAGCGTTCGAAAAAGGTCACAATGAGCAGGAGATCGACGCGCTCGCGCCCATTCACGACAATCAGATTCATATGGCGCTTCTCGCCATTTATGCGTGTAATTCCATCAATGGCGTGGCGAAGATCCACAGTGAAATACTGAAGCACGAGGTGTTCAATCCGTTCTACCGTTGGTGGCCCGATAAATTCAGAAACAAGACGAATGGCGTTACTCCGCGCCGTTGGCTCAATTTGTGCAACCCCGACCTTTCCGCCATGTTGACGCGCCTCAGCGGCACCGATGCGTGGTTGACGGATATGGACAGGCTGTTCGAGCTGAAAGAATTTGCCAACGACACGCATGAGATGCGCAATCTGCTCGAAGTTAAGGCAAAGAACAAAGAGCGCCTCGCAGATCTGATCAGGGAGCGCGAGGGCATCGATATCGACACATCTTTCATCTTCGACGTGCAGATCAAGCGACTTCATGAGTATAAGCGTCAGCTAATGAATGCGCTCGAAATTCTCGACCGCTACTACAAGCTGAAGGAGAATCCGCTCCTCGATATGCCGCCTGTCGCTTATATCTTCGGTGCAAAGGCGGCGCCCGGCTATTTCCTCGCGAAGGCGACGATCAAGTTTATCAACGAGATCGCCAGTATCGTCAACGACGACCTCGACGTAAGTCACAAGATGCGCGTCATCTTTATGCACAACTATAACGTCTCGCTTGCGGAGAAGATTTTCCCCGCCGCAGATGTCTCGGAGCAGATTTCGACGGTCGGTATGGAAGCTTCCGGAACGGGCAACATGAAATTTATGATGAACGGCGCTCTGACGGTCGGCACATACGACGGTGCAAACATTGAGATTCTCCAGCAGGTCGGGGAGGACAACGCCTTTATGTTCGGGCCTCGTTTGAAGGACTTCCCCGCAACGAAGAAGTTCTATGCGTCGCACTGGCAGTACGAAAACATAGAAGGTCTCAAGCGCGTGGTCGACACCTTGGTCAGCGGCGCCATTTCGGACGGCAACACGGGGATGTTCCGCGCTCTCTACAATAGACTCCTTCAGGGATCAAGTTACGAAAAAGCAGATCCGTATTACGTGCTGGGCGATTTCGACGATTATCGCGAGACGAGAAACAGGGCTTATGCCGCCTATCGCAATCAGATCAACTGGGCAAAAATGTGTTGGAACAACATCTGCGCGAGTGGCCACTTTAGCTCCGATCGTTCCATTCGCGATTATGCCGAGGATATTTGGAAGGTAGAGCGGAAGAACTTAGGTTAATCGGATGAACGCTAACAAGCGCCCTAGTTACTAATTATTATCCTTGCAGGAAGAGGATTATAGAGGATTATAGAGGATTATTCTATTTTTCTTGCGGGATAACATAATGGTCGTGCTAGAAAAGAAAGCGGACCAAACAAGAAAAATGGAGATACGACATGGCAAATTTCACGTATGAAATCAAGAAAGAACTTGCAGTGCTTTCGAGCAGTGCGAAAACAGGTTGGAGTCGTGAGTTAAACTTCGTTAGCTGGAATGGTTCAGCGCCTAAACTCGATATTCGCGACTGGTCGCCCGATCATACCAAGATGGGTAAGGGCATCACGCTCACGCGCGAAGAAGCGGCAATCCTTGCGACGGTTTTGAGCGATCTTTCACTCGACGAATTATTTGACTGACGATAATTACTCGACATCTCGGGTATTCGTCAGATGCCCCTGAACCACAATTCTATATTCTGGTACGCCGGTTGTTTGGATCGGATGACATGTGACGAGAACAATTTTGGCTTTAGATGTCTCTTCAAAAACGTATGTGCCTAAATCGATTGGCTCAATAATGTGTTGGGCATCGACGGTATATGTGTAAATTTTACCTTTTCGCTGAATTTCGATGGTGTCTCCCTTTTCGACTTCATCCAAGCGATTGAAATGACGTCCCCTACCGTACATGCGATGTCCAAAATATGCGGCGACACCTTTCTTCCCGGGATGAGCGCTTGCCGGATAGTGTCCCGGCAACACCCACAGGGAAGAGGATTTGACATTGGGGGCCACGGCGATTTCCAAATCGATTTTGGGTATACGCATAATGGTATCGGTTTTGATCGTGATCACCGCATCGCGATCAATAGGTTCTTCCGTAGTGGTCGGTCTGTTAGGGTCGGGGATTTCGCCCGGTCGGACAAGAATATCCTGACCTGGGCTAAAGCTGCCCGGCGCATTGACATCACCTGCCCTGACCGTAATTTCCGCACCGTCCTGATTCTTTTTCAGTTTTTCGAGCAACTTTCGGGCGGCATCATCTTGGTTCTTGTGAACTATTGACGGCAAGGCGACGAAATAGATTCCAAGCGCGAAACACAAAATGGCAAGTATCGTTAAAGCATTGGTGACAATGCGTCTCTGCTTTGACCCTTTTGTAATGTTGATATCCGTTATGTCTTGATCCGTTTTACCATTGCAGTATTCTTTTTTCAGAGCGATGAACTCATCAATTCCTTCCCCTGTGTGCTGAAGAGGAGATGATGCTTTCTGTTTGTCGGAAGAAACGGCTTTTTTATGCGTAGGATCGGGAACCGAAGTAACCGAATCGAGATCGGTTGATTCGTGTTTCTTTGCAGGTACGAAATTGTCCATCTCCGAAACAATTCTGGGTCGTCTCATGCAAGATGCCGGTCCTTTCTAAAAATTAGCTGGCAAACGCTCGCTGATATGTCGCGGTTCCGAGCTCGATAGATGAAAGGTCGCTCGCAGCTATGAATCTCGAACGAGATAAGTCTACCACACTATACCAAGGCGAGCGGTACGATCCGCCATTAAAACAGCTTGTCTTCTCCGCCTCATTCTTCACCGGCGCAACCAATAAGTTGCCTTTTCCGAGAAATCGTCCTAAAATAATGCCATACATTGTGGAAGTGCGCGCTTTGGCACTTCCGGAGAAGGAATCGTATGCGACGTAGACGCAAGTTTGACAGAATGTTGATGACAACCGCGCTAGTTTTGGTTTCGGCGGTATTTGTTGTGTTTTCAATACGTCTGATCATGCGCTCGAATGATACTGATCACGCGCCTCTATTTCTACCAGCCGATGAACTGTTTCTTGTTGGATTAACAACTTCCGGGAGCGGCAGTGATGCTCTGCCTGATGGGGGCGTCGGACTGATTGACCGTTATCTCGTCGATGTTGATCCTAAACAGCATGATTCTTCAAGTCACGCGGACGAATCGGATGGCGCAACGTCCACCTCTTCACCAACTACCCTCGCGCCGACGACGTCAACGACAACGCCCTCCACGACGACGCGCGACCCGAAGGCATTTGAGTCGGTCGACATTCGCTATTACGTCAAATCAAAAGTCGGTCTCAACATGCGTGAAGAGCCTTCAACGAATTCGAATATTTTGCAGCAACTAGATTACGGCACTCCATTGCGCGTAATCGGACTCAATGATGAGTGGGCAAAAGTGCGCCTGCCCGGTATGGTATTCGGGTACGTCTCGCGCGAGTTCATAACGATCTACAAGCCGGCCACGGAGCCTACGACAACAACGGCCTTGCCGCCGTTGACAACGGCGCAGGGGTCGACGACGCGTAAGACAACGGTAAAGCCTCCGGAAGGCGCGCTCACGTTTATTAATCCGCCTAAAGGCGGTTCCAACCAGACGGCTCGCGACAATTTTGCCATCATTGAACAATACGGGCTCATCAATAAAGAGGGAAGCCCATCGATCAATCGCCATTACGAGAGATTCACCGACAACGGTGACGGGACCATTACGGTGGACGGTGTCATGATCGCTTATTCTCAGAAGATGGGTGCACGGTATGCAACGCATTACGACGGCGTCGAAGTCTGCAGATATCAGATCAAAAATAGCAGCACCGGCAAATGTAGCAAGGGGCATACGACGCCGACCTGTCACGGTACAGCGTCCGGTCTACTCGCGCAACGCGGGATTGTCGCCGTCTCGTACGCCGATTCTTCAATTTACCCGCGCGGCTCGGTCGTCTTTGTCGTCGGTTACGGGATTGCGGTTGTGGGCGACCGGAGTGGAGGCAATTTCGACTTGTGTTACGACGCTGACGAGTGCCGATATCTGACGCGGTCGAACTGGACATCCGGCATTTATCTGATTACAACATCACCTTAGTCGCACAATGATCATGTCACAATAACCATGTCTTACCTTGCGTTGCTTCAAGAATTCGATCTGCGTCCTAAACACTCGCTCGGACAAGTTTTTCTCATCAATGACAACGTGATTGAACGTATTTTATCGATCCTCGACCTGAAACCGGACGATTGTGTCGTTGAGCTCGGTGCGGGTCCCGGATTTATTACGAAGCGCTTAGCGGAGTTGACGGATGACGTTGTGGCGGTGGAGATTGACAGCAAGTTTCAGCCATTACACGAGAGACTTTTCTCGACACTGCGCGTAATGCCTCAAGTTCTGTATGAAGATGCTCTCAAAGTTGATTTTGGGACGTATGTGCATGATTTGAGGGGACGCCTGATCGTCTTCGGTAATTTGCCTTACTATCTGACGACCGATCTGATCCTGCACGCGGTGTGCCAGATGCCAAACATGGCTCATGCGCTTTTTATGGTCGAACAAGATGTTCTGGAGCGTCTTACGGCATCTCCCGGTTCCAAAAAATATGGTGTTCTTGCGATCGTAACGGGGCTTTTCGGACATTGGCGGTTGGAACGGACCGTCTCTCGTCATGCCTTCATACCGAAACCACATGTGACGTCGGCGTTAGTTTCGCTTATTCCATCTGACGATGAGCTTCATAGAATGCGAGCGGCCGATCCCGTATTCCTTCGTTTTCTCACGGACATTTTTCGGTACAGGAGAAAGACGCTCGCCAATGCGATAAAATCGTCGTACGATTGCGGCATCGGATCGGAAGTCTTGGAGCGCTTTTTGACGGATCGCGGACTTCGCCGCGACATTCGCGCCGAGCAATTGACGCCGCACCAATTTAAAGGTTTATTCGAATCGCTTGGGCAGGTCATTTGTCACTTGAACGGGAATTCAGTATCATAATGAGAATTGGGGGAGGTGGTAACCGTGAATGCGTCTATCGAACAGATTCAGGCTCGCATCGGGAAGATTACATACCAGCTGACGACGAGCGATGATCCGCAAAAGACGCGGGATATCGCGGCGACGGCTGACGCCATGATGAAACAGGTTGCAAAAAAATCTCCTCATTTGAACCAGACCGCGCAGGCGGTGCTTGCGCTTGTCAATGCCGTCAGTATGATGCAGGAATCGTACGAAAAACTGCAAGCGGCACAAGCGGACACGGACCTCGCCAATCAGACGGCGGAAGCGATCAGGGCGGAACTCATCCGTCAGCGCGAACTCCATTGGCAGATAAAAAAAGAATTGCTCTACTACCGCAATCTTTGCGAAATCTACGAGACGAAACTCTCCGAGAGAGCCGAGGAGATCGATGACGATCAGAACAAGACGTTGCGCCGTGCTCGGCGCGGACGCAAATTGTTGTTGGGCGATCTGCAGATGACGTTTGAAGACGCTTTGGGGGGTTCCGATGAAAGGGAGGAAACCGGCGGCGAGACTGAGCAGCCCGTGTCGTCCGTTGAGGATGACTTCTGATAGATCTCATCTATAGATGTTGGACATGTGTATGGTCGAAGAGGACATCAATAAAATAGTTTATATAGAGCTGGATGATGGGGCAGCCATCCCGGCGCGCGCTTCGAAACACGCGGCAGGTTTCGATTTGTGCGCAGCGGAGAGCGCGGTTATTGAACCCGGACAGACGGCACTGATCTCGACCGGTGTCAGATTGGCGATGCCACCCGGTCTGGAGGCGCAGGTGCGCCCTCGGAGCGGCTTATCGCTCCGTACTGATCTCCGTATCACAAATTCGCCCGGCACGATTGACGCCGATTATAGGGGACTCGTCTCCGTCATTTGTGAAAATACGGCCACTTTGTTTGACCCGATCCCTTATCTTTTGAAGCACCCCGAGGAACTCACCGATTTTAACAAGCGGTACAAGGCGATACCCGCCGCGACTTATTTCAAGAATCGGACAGGGCGAACCTTGCCATTCGGATTTCACGACCCGACGATTTATGTCGACGCAAACGGCCATCCGCTCGGAAGTTTCTACATCGACAAGGGTGATCGAATCGCGCAACTGATATTTTCAAAAATAGAAGTCCCCGAATTTGTCGTCGTAGACGAAGTGGCAAGTATCGGAACTGATCGGGGTGGCGGGTTCGGCTCGACGGGCACGCGTTAGAGAGTATTCTTCCAGTAAATTCGGCTGTTCAACTCTATCTAAAACAAGATGAAATCTTATCTGTTTTTCTCTATATGTAGTATAAAAAATAATTTAACCATATTGTAAATACAGTAAAATTGTGTTAAGACGAACTTAGGCAATGAATTGTGCTTTGCTAACATAATATGTTCAAAAACCGTACGTCTCTCGGCGGTAAGCCTTTCGGCTAATAATTCCTTCCAAGGTCGCAAATAGCGGCAAAAGCGCGATGGCGCAGACCAATCAGGTGAAGCCCCGTACTTTACTGACAATATAGGTTTACGTTGGTACGCCTCTCGGCAAAGAACTCCTTCCATGGCCGCAGATAGCGGCAAAAGCGCGATGGCGCAGACAAATGATGAAAGGCGGTAAAGCCACGATGAAACGGACGGAAAAAATATTGAGGGGCGTCTTGCTCTTCCTCATTTGCTTATCGATCCTGACGGGTCCGTGGATCAAAGGATCGAGAGATGTTCATGCGGTCGTTACCTACTCCGAGATCCTTATCCTCACAGATGGGTGGATATACAGAGGGACAGACATTGCGTCTTTTCTAAATGGCTTGATGATTGTCAGTCCTCCAACGGATGCTATCCGCCAATATACGTTCGAGCTTAACTATAAAGATGAAAATGAAGGATGGATCTACAACATTACTTCCGGGGAAGCTCGAGCTGGGACCTATTATCTTGAATATACTATTGAGTTGAAAGATGGTCATGAATTTTATCATGATAGTAGTGAAATAGAGGTTAAGTTGAATGGCGAACCGGCGGATGACCATATGGAGCAAAATTATTGGTATAGAGCTTCCCGTCTTTGGCTTTTAGCACTATAATTTTTTAGGAGTTGTCATCTGCTTATTTCTCTGAAACCGGCATGCCTGCCGGTTTTTTCGACTTTAAAAAAACTTGACAAAACCATTTTTTAGTTCTTGTA
>Ga0208694_1000069_pt1 | contig 141783 bp, 127 predicted proteins | sample AD_UKC078_MetaG_FD_184442 | JGI IMG/M metagenome (GOLD analysis project Ga0208694, IMG submission 184442) | Active sludge microbial communities of municipal wastewater-treating anaerobic digesters from USA - AD_UKC078_MetaG (SPAdes) (version 2) | ecosystem: Engineered > Bioreactor > Anaerobic...
CTTAACATCCCATGCTATTATGACAGCGGACCTGACACTACGGAGGTGACAATCAGCGGATATACCACAGGGCCGAGCAACTACATTAAGATATATGCCCCGCATGACATTTCATCGGAGGTAAATCAGAGTCAGAGACACGAAGGGAAATGGGATGAAGAGAAGTATAGGATTGAGAGGGCAACGACATCAACATATCAATGGGCACTTGAAGTATTAGATGATCACGTTTGGATCGATGGCCTTCAATTTATTTTGAATTATTCGCACGACAATTCACGCACTATTGTAGCTGGTAGTTCTATTTCTGCAGAAGAAAATTATTTGAAAATAAGCAATAATATTTTGAAAGGAAACACGCTAACAAATGATGTGATCGGTAGTGGCATAAGATCATCCGCCCAAACAAACAAAATATATGCTTGGAATAATATTGCCTATGGGTATCGCGATGCTGATGGAACACACGGAGTGGCTTTTTATGTGGCCGGATCAACCGCGAACAATGAAGCCGTATACTATAATAACACAGCCTATGGGAATTCAACCGGATTTTATGAGGCCATGTATCAAAGCGGCATATTAAAAAATAACCTTGCCTATAATAATGATACTGATTTTTCAACAGGTTTTGATCCTCTCTGTGACTACAACATTTCTTCTGATGGCACAGCACCCGGCACAAATTCCAAAACTAATGTAATCGTGCAATTCGCCGATGCTGAAAACTATGACTTTCATCTTTCCAATTTTGACACCGTCGCGCGTGATGCGGGAACAAACCTTTCAAACGATCCCTATTTGGCTTTCGGTGATGATATTGACGGAGAGTCCCGCAACATCGGAGGCACTTGGGACATTGGCGCTGATGAGGCGGGAACATCCGCAAAAATAAAGGGAGGAATCACGATTGAAGGTGGGGTAAAGATTTTCAAGCAATAGGGCGGTTCAGAGCCGCACAAAACATCATGTAAACTATTAATTTAAATTATGGACAATAAATCTATAAAAATTTCATCCGTCGTTGTTCTGCTTCTTGGTGTGTTTGCCGCTTTCCGATGCGCGGTTGCGGCGCCGATCATATCAGGTCTTTCAGGGGAGGTTTCGGATAGTAGTCAGATTACTATCTCCGGGTCAGGATTCGGGCTTAAAGAAAGGGCGCAGCCGCTAAAATGGGATAATTTCAATAGTTCAATCGCAGGCAATCCCGTTACGGAAAACGGATGGTCAACCATAACCGCTACTCAGTATATAACGCCTATTTTTGAAAATGATTCTTCCAGAGTCGGAAATTTTGCAAGGTGCCTGCACCAGCAGGCAAATGGCGTGAATGGCTATCAGGATTCCTTATTCTATTATGATGGGGGCGAAACTGACCTAAACGAATTATTTATTACTTTTTATAAAAGAAGAATCAGGGAAGCGGGAAATATAGAAACTGACAACAATAAATGGTTCAGAATCGCTTATGACGCAAGAGATGGCACGGGAGAAGTTCCTTGCGTTGCTCATACTTATCTGAATGAAAATAATTTGCCCGGGGAACAAGGAGGGAGCAGCATTACCGGGACGAAGGGATATGTGCCGCCTGAAGATCAAAGCGCAATTGAAACTCATTGGTATTCGATGCCTCCCTATAACAAGTGGGTAAGGTGGGAGGGTTATTATGTAAAAGGAAATGGAATAGCTCTTGACGGCACTATACGTGAATACAGGGGGGATGGAGAAAACATATTTGAAAAGGTTGTTGACAGTCAGCAAGAGCAAACTGACAGCAGTGATTTGAGATCTTGGCATGACATCATATTTGGAGGATATTGTCGCCTTGGCAATTTGGACGAAGGCGTTGACAATTCAGTGATTTATTATTCGGATTTTGATGACATTTACATTGACACTACTCAAGCACGGATCGAAATGGGAGATAATGCAGATTGGTCTTTATGCACCCATCGGGAAATTCAAATTCCTACCGCCTGGTCCGATACTTCTGCAATGGTTACGGTAAACCAGGGAACATTCGAAAACGGCGAACAGGCATATCTTTTCGTGGTTGACGCTGACGGCGAAATTTCCGAAGGTTATCCGGCGGTGATTGGAGAGGGAGGTTCCGACACAAATCCTCCAGGCGCCCCGAGCGGATTGGTCGCAAGCTAGTTTATATTTTTGACTCGTAAATTTTCGCACAGGGTAAACTCCGTTAGCTTTTCGGAAATGCAAATGCAACACCAAATACCAGATACAAAATACTTTTTTCTCTGATTCTTGTCGGTGTGTTTTGCAGGTGGCCTTTGGAGGGGGTGTCAGACATTTTGTTATATAAAGTGTTATATAAACTGTTATATAACACTTTAAGTAACACGTTCAGTAACTAGTTACATAACGCTTCCAGAGGCATTTTATAGTGCAAAAGGGCTTTTTGCTTTATTTTTTAAAAAAAGCTATTATTTACTTGTAATAATTTGAGCTCAAAAGACTATGGACTTTCAATTTCGCCAGTACAAAAACGGTACCGAAAACGCTATAAATTTGGGTTTTCGTCAAAAGCAGGAGCATCCAAAAGCGTCTTCAGGTCCCAATTTCTCAATAGTCCAGGATCATGGCGAAAAGATGCAAGATGAGCAGCCAAAATGGATTGTGAGATTTTTAGATGCGACCATAACTGCGTCGCTTATTTTGATTTTTTTCGGCATTCCGATTTTTTTCACGGGGTTTTCGCTCCAGGGAATTGTTTTTGAAAAACAGCTGTATTTTTATTTCCTGATCCTGCTGGCGCTGGTTGCGTGGGTTTCAAAAGGAGTAATTGTTGGTGAGATGAAAATAGTCAGGACTCCGCTCGACATCCCCATCCTTCTTTTTTGGGCAATATGCGGAATAGGAATCCTGTTTTCAGCCGATAGGTGGCATAGCTTTTGGGGATCTTTTGGCGATCCTTCAAGAGGTTTCATGAGCTTGACGGCTTTGGTTATAGCGTACTATTTGATCGTGAGCCATTTTTCTCCCAAGAGATTTTTTCTCTTCGTTGCTTCTTTGATATTATCAAACTTTTTGCTTTTGATTTGGTCGCTAGTTAATATCATGGGACCTGAGATTGTTTCTGATAAAATTCTCAAGTATGTTCCTTTGAGCCCCATAGGATCGCTTACGGGCTTGGGAATATTTTTTGGTGCGGCATTACCTCTCATAACGATGCTGTGCTTCTGGCTATTTTCAGAAAAAAACAGGATTTTTCAGGAAAAATGGAAAAAAAATTCTGTTTTTGCGTTTCTTCTTTTTGTTCTTGCGCTGAATCTTTTTGCCATGCTTGTCTTGTATTCATACGTCTTTTGGCTTGGAGTTCTCGCGGGCGTAAGCTTTTTTCTCATATATATTCTTTCTCAAATTGTGCGTCCCGATCGCAAAACGGCATGGATTCCAATGCTTATCTTCGTGGCGGTTTTGGCAATCTTGATGGTCGGAAAAAACTCAATCGCAAGAGCTGATTTGCCTATTGAAGCGCGCCCGTCCTACCAGCTTTCTTGGGATATTGCAAAGAATTCTCTTAAGGATTCTTTTCTGCTTGGATCGGGACCGTCCACATACGGCTATGTCTTTTCAATGTATCGCCCGCAGGATTTCAATCAAAATCCTTACTATAGTCTGAGGTTTTCCCAGGGGAGCGGAATGTTTTTTGAATCGCTTCCGACACTCGGAGTTTCCGGAGTGTTTTTCTTGGTTCTTACGGTGTTAACTTTCCTGAGCATAGGTATTTATCTTCTCAGCATAAACAAAAATCAAAACAAGATATTTTCATTGGGCATTTTTTCGTCTTCCTTGATAGCACTTCTTGGCATACTTGCCGTTAAAGTTGAAGGCACTCTGATTATAATAAGCTTTCTCTTGATTGCCTTATCGGTAGCCATGCTGCTTTTCGAGGGCAATACCGAAAAGAAGTTTTTAAACCTGTCTTTCAAGGCTTCTCCAAAGTACGCGTTGTCTTTGGCTTTCGTGTTTATGGTTGTCAGTGCAGGCGTTCTGTTTCTCTTCTTTTTTCTAGGCAAAACCTATGCCGCAGACATGTATGCGGGTTTAGCCATGAAAGAAAGAAGTGTGAATGAAGAAAAATCCATTAAAAGACTCGAAAGAGCTATTTTTCTCAACAGTCTCGAGAGCCGCTATTGTGCTCTTTTGGGTCAGCAATTTATGCTTCTTGCCAATAATGAAGCAAAAAAACCTGAAGCGAAAAGAGACCTAGGAAAAATCCAGACATATCTCAACAGTTCGATAACATTTGCCAATATCGCCAAAAGTATGTCGGGAAAGGATGTCGTCGCAGTGGAGGCGCTTGCGCAGGTATATGAAAATTCGGGATTTTTTGTCATTGATTCTTTCAAATTTGCGGAAGAAAATTACAAGAGGGCGCTCGAACTTGAACCGCACAATCCTCTTTTCAGCGTAAAATTAGGACAGATAAAGCTTGCTCAGGCTTCAACCGAACAGAATCCCGATGAATCCAAGAAGAAAATAGGCGAAGCTGCAGAACTTTTCCAGAAGGCGATTGATGAGAAGAAAAACCTTGCGGTGGCATACTATGAGCTTGCGCTTTCAAAGGAAGCCCTTGGAGATCTTGATGGCGCGATTAAGATGATTGAGCAAGCTGTTATCCTTGAAAGCGGCAACATCAATTATATTTTCAATGTCGCCAGGATCCGACAAAACAGAGGTAATGAGGATGACTTGAAAATCGCTGAAACTATTTATAAGAATATCATCGAAAAGAATGAAAATGATATCAATGCCAGTTTCAATCTCGGCTTGCTTTATGAAAAAACCAAAAAAACAAGCGAAGCATCGGAACAATACAAAAAGGTTCTGACAAATCTTCCTGAAAACAGCACGGAAATCAAGGAACGCATTGAAAAAATGATAAGCAACATTGCCAAAGGCATTGAGAATAAGCCCGAAACATTGAATATGGAAGCAAGCCAGGCGCCGCAGGTTGAAGTGTTGCAAAATGAATCTTCGCAGACCGAGGATCAGCAAAACACATCATCCGAAAATAGTGCGCAAGAAGATGGGGGCGAAGTCGAAAATCAGAATCAGCAATAAATAATTTTTTATGATAAATGCTTCTGTGAAAGGGCTTATTCGCAGAGTGTTGTTTTTTAGCAATTTTTGGTTAGAATAAGGGGAAAATTAAACTTTCAGATTTCATCTCTGTGGCACTTGACAGATATTCTGGTTTTGTTAGAATAATATCACGTGTAAAATTTGTATTCTTAAGATACACACATCTGAGAAAACTAATTGAAAAACGTAATAAATTTAGCGGGTGAAGTTCGGGGCCTTCTTTGTGGTTGCTTTCGAAAATCTCTCGCACTCCGAGGGTTTTTTGTTTGCCTTGAAAATTAGTGCCGAAACGTATTCCTTGTGACATGTCACTTGTTGCATGTTACTATGAGTGGTTTCCGCAGTAATGCGCAACTTGAAAAGTGAATAGGTCTTACCATGTGTATACGTGTGATGCATCATGTGTGCGGAAAGGTGTATCGGGCGTCAGCTAAAACATGGAAGTCATAAGTAGGTCAAAAAAGTCCTCTAATTTATTAGAGGCAATCAAATAGTTAACAATGAATAAGTGATTGTTAACTGTTAACCGTTAAATAAGAAAGGTTACTTAACGTGTATGGTGGATGCCTTGACTGAAATAAGCGATGAAGGACGCAGCTGGCTGCGATAATCTTCGGGGAGCTGTTAAGCAAGCTTTGATCCGGAGGTTTCCGAATGGGGCAACCCAACTGTGCGTAGCACAGGAATTTTGAATTCTGAAACTTTTTGAAACTTAAAACTAAGAATCGAAATTTCTGTGCTGCGTACAGTTATCTTCGCGTGAATTCATAGCGTGAAGAGGCATACCCTGGGAACTGAAACATCTTAGTACCAGGAGGAAAAGAAAACAATAGTGATTCCGTAAGTAGTGGCGAGCGAACGCGGAAAAGCCTCCAGTCTTTAGCAGAATTGTTAGCAAAATGCTTTGGAAAGAGCAGCCATAGCGGGTAATAGCCCCGTATGCGAAAACAATTTTGTGGAACTAAGTCTGGGACAAGTAAGGCGGGACCGGAGAAATCCTGTCTGAACATGGGAGCACTACTCTCCCAAGGCTAAATATTATTTCAGATCGATAGTGAACTAGTACCGTGAGGGAAAGGTGAAAAGCATCCCGGTGAGGGAGGTGAAATAGAACTGAAACCATATACTAACACAGAGTCAGAGCCGCCACACCTAATGCCGTAACAAATTTTTGCTGGCAAATGATTATCATGATTCATGATTTTTGTTTGCTTATAGTAAATAATTGTGGCAATAGGTGTGGCGGTGATGGCGTGCTTTTTGCAGAACGAGCCAACGAGTTAATTTTATGCGGCTTGCCTAAGGAGAAGGAACTCCAGAGGCACAGTGAAAGCGAGCCTGAATAGGGCGACTTGTCGCATGGATTAGACCCGAAGCCGGACGAGCTACACATGAGCAGGGTGAACCCTGGGTAATACCAGGGGGAGGCCCGAACCCACGAGCCGTGCAACACTCGGGGATGACTTGTGTGTAGGGGAGAAATTCCAATCGAGTTCGGCAATAGCTGGTTCTCTCCGAAATAGCTTGAGGGCTAGCGTCATGACATTGCATCCAAGAGGTAGAGCTACTGGATGAGAATTCGCGGTTCGCCGTAGGGTTTTCAACCAAACTCCGAATTCTTGCGATGTTTACCATGGCAGTCAGAAATCCGGCGCTAAGGTCGGATCTCAAAAGGGAAACAGCCCAGACCATCATCTAAGGTCCCTAAATTTATGCTAAGTGGATAAGGAAGTGAAGTTTCTTATACATCTAGGATGTTGGCTTAGAAGCAGCCACCCTTTAAAGAGTGCGTAACAGCTCACTAGACCAGAGACTTTGCGCCGAAAATTCAACGGGGCTAAGCATAATACCGAAGATATGGATTCACGAATTCTACAAAAACCATTTGCATCAAAAAAAATCTGAATTTCCTTGATGTGGCCAAGGTCACATCGACAAATTATTTTCAGATAAGCATGATGTAAATATATGTGAAGTGGTTTTTGGTGAATTCGTGAGTGGTAGGAGAGCGTTTTCTGTGCGCTGAAGCGTAAGGGGTGACCCGTCGTGGAGCGCAGAAAAGTGAGAATGTTGGCATGAGTAACCACAATCCCGATGAAACTTCGGGACACCGTAAGTCTAAGGTTTCCTGGGCAACGTTGATCGCCCCAGGGTTAGTCGGTCCTAAGGCGAGGCTGAAAAGCGTAGTCGATGGACAGCAGGTTAATATTCCTGCACTGCGGCAGTATTCGATGGAGTGACGTATCTTAGTATGTTTTGCGTCTTATTGGATTGACGTAGAGGTGTTGAGGGTGCATGGCAGGCAAATCCACCATGCATCAGCCCAAGGCATTTCTGGAAGCTCCGATTTATCGGGGTGAACGAAACAAAGCAAGGTACCAGGAAAAGCTTCTAAGGTTAATACTGCCGTATCCGTACCGGAAACCGACACAGGTAGACAAGGCGAGTAGCCTAAGGTGAACGGGAGAACCTTCGTTAAGGAACTCGGCAAAAAAACTAGACGTAAGTTCGCGAGATGTCTTCCCGGCCCCACTTTTAGTTCTTGTGGGAGTGAAGAGATAGTGCGGTAAAAGCCAAAACAGACGTAGAACTGGCCTCAGTAGAAATACTGGGAGAATAAGTACAGAACGATGATGTTCTACGCTGATTAGGCTTTCGTATCCCTCTCCTCCTACCTTTAAAATAATGAGAATTAAAAGTGGGGCTGGGCGCAGTGAAAATTTCCCAAGCGACTGTTTATCAAAAACACAACTCTCTGCTAAAGCGCAAGCTGAAGTATAGGGGGTGACACCTGACCAGTGCTGGAACGTTAATGGGGTTGGTGCAAGCTAATCCTTGAAGCGCCAGTGAACGTCGGCGATAACTATAATCGTCCTAAGGTAGCGAAATTCCTTGTCAGGTAAATTCTGACCCGCATCAAAGGTGTAACGATTTGGGAACTGTCTCAACGAAGGACCCGGTGAAATCGCAATGGCAGTGAAGATGCTGCCGACCTACAGCAAGACGAAAAGACCCCGTGGAGCTTTACTACAACTTGGTATTGGATTGAGATTTTGGTTGCCGAGAATAGGTGGGAGACTTTGAAGTCCTGTTTCCGGATGGGATGGAGTCAACAGTGGAATACCACTCTGCCAAAGTTTTAATTCTAACCCTGAGCCGTTACGAGAACGGAATTTAAAAATATAAATTTATTAATTCCGGTTTCATACCGGTTCGGGGACAGTGCCTGGTGGGTAGTTTGACTGGGGCGGTCGCCTCCTAAATGGCAACGGAGGCGTTTACAAAGGTTGGTTAGGTCCGGATGGAAATCGGGCCGATAGCGCAAAAGTACAAACCAGCTTTACTGCAAGACTCATAAGTCGATCAGTCACGAAAGTGGAATTTAGTGAACCGACCGTAGCATGTAGATGCGCGGAAGATCATCAGACAAAAGTTACCCCGGGGATAACAGGCTGATCCTGCCCAAGAGTCCACATCGACGGCAGGGTTTGGCACCTCGATGTCGGCTCATCGCATCCTGGGGCTGGAGAAGGTCCCAAGGGTATGGCTGTTCGCCATTTAAAGCGGTACGCGAGCTGGGTTCAAACCGTCGTGAGACAGGTTGGTCTCTATCTGCTGTAGGCGTGAATGTTTGAGGGAACTCTTTCCTAGTACGAGAGGACCGGAAAGAACAAACCTATGGTGTATCGGCTGTTCCGCCAGGAGCATTGCCGAGTAGCTACGTTTGGAAGAGATAACCGCTGAAAGCATCTAAGCGGGAAGCTCATCCCAAGATTAGACATTATCTTACACCAACTTCCTTTATAAGTTGCTAAAAGTAATCAATAATTAAGAATTGTTTTGATTGCTTGCGGGCAATTTATTGTATTGGAAGTTGGTGTAAGAAGGATCTCCTAGAAGAATACTAGGTTGATAGGCTTTAGGTGTAAGCCCAGTAACGGGTTGAGCCGAGAAGTACTAATAGATTCATTAATCTTTCGCATTTTTACGGTTAGCAGTTAAGAATTACTTATTTGATATTTTGTTGAATATTTTTAAAAGCAAAATTCTCGGTGCTTCTAGCGAAGTGGTTCACCTCTTCCCATCCCGAACAGAGCAGTTAAGCACTTCAGCGCCGATGGTACCTCCATGAGGGAGAGTAGGTCAGTGCCGAGAATTTTGCTTTTAAATTTTCTTCCCATTCCCGCTTAGGCGGTTTTTTGTCGTAAAATTTTTCTGCTTTGCCGTTTAAAAAAGATAGGTGTCGCGGACGAATAAAACGCATGTTTACAAATCTGTTTACCGTTAATTTTCACGCAGTGTTTATTTTGACGGGCTTGTTTTTTTGCGCCAATAAAATATACTTAGAACTAGTAACAAGTAAGCCGACAGTCGGTAGCTGGCAAGGCAGAAGCCGATTGGCGTTTTAATATGTTGGATCCGACAAAAACCAAGCGAAATATAATAATATCAATATATATTTTAATATTTATTGTCTTGATGTTTTTTATATATCTTATTGCGAAACCGGAAGAAACTTGCTTTGACGGGATCCAGAATCAAGCCGAAAAAGGGATTGATTGCGGAGGGCCGTGCAGTCCGTGCAGGGAAGTTGTTGAAACAAAAGATCTTAAGATCGAGGAAATTGCGATTGCTGACGGAGGCAATGGAACCTACGACGTTATAGCTAAAATATCTAATCCCAACGGCTCTGTAGGGGCTAAAGAATTTTTCTATTCTTTTCAGCTGAAGAGTGCTGATGGCGACATACTGGCATCAAAAGATGGGAAATCTTTCATTTTGCCGGCGGACTCCAGATTTATTGCGGAGATTGGGCTTTCTGTTCCGAGTGGATCCGTTCCTGTAAGCGCAAGCATCGAGCTTAGTGAAGTAAAATGGGAGAATATCTCGGCAGGCATCGGAAAACCTCAGATTGGAGTATACAACAAGAGATTTGGAAAATCACCCATGGGCGAGGGAAATGAAGTTGCCGGAATTATCAGAAACGAAAGTAATTATGATCTTAAGGAAATAAACATAGTAGTCGTTTTGAGGGACGAGAATGGAAAAATAGTCGGAGTCAATACTACAAGAAAAGATTCGGTGGGAGTCAAGGAAGAAAGGGATTTTCTTATGACATGGCCATACGTTCTGGATGCGACTGTCCAAAAAATAGAAGTGGATTCGCAGACAAACATCTTCGATCCTGAATTTATGCGATAAGAAAGAGTGGCAAAACAGCTCAATAAAATTTTATTCGATTTCTTATGCTCAGAAAGCTGTTAAAGATAGATCTGACGTTGTTGTTATGTTCATTGTTGCTTCTTGGTGTCGGACTGGCGGTACTTTATAGCATTTCCATGGCCCAGGAAAGCGAGGGACTTAGCGTGTTCTGGAGGCAAGTTATTTTTTCCGTGCTGGGGTTTACCATGATGATATTCTTTACTTTTATGGACTATCAGGTGTTGAAACTAAAAAGCACTCTGATATATTTCTTCACGATCCTGTGTCTTGTGTTTGTTCTCATATTCGGACAAACGATCAGAGGCACCGCGGGATGGATTGGAATCGGCATGTTTCATATTCAGCCGGTTGAGATAGCTAAAATTGCGCTGGTCATTTTTCTGGCGAGTTTCATTTCGCAGAAAAAAACTGAACTCGGTGAAACTGGAAGACTCGTCGCTTCTTTTATCCTGTCTTTGGTGATAATCGGACTTGTCATAAAACAACCAGATTTTGGAAGCGCAATGGTGTTGCTTGGGGTATGGCTTGGCATGACAATCGTTTCGGGAATAAGTTTCAAAAAAATTCTGGTGATAATTTTTGCAGGGTTGATTGTTGCGTCCGTTGGATGGTTTCAATTGCAGGAATATCAAAAAAATCGCATCTTGAGTCTCGTGAAATCTGATGCTGTTGACCCAAGAGGTAGCGGATATAACGTGATCCAATCTATGGTTGCGGTTGGATCCGGAGGATTGATAGGGAAAGGCATAGGACACGGAAGTCAGTCTCAGCTAAATTTCCTTCCGGAAAAACACACTGACTTTATTTTTGCTTCCATTGCCGAAGAACTTGGTCTGTTTGGATCACTTTTTGTCATCGCAATCTATTCTATTCTCTTTTACAGAATGTATGTAATAGCAAAAAGCGCTCCGGACAATTTTGGCTATCTTGTCGTGGTGGGCATCATGCTGTTTTTTTTCGTGCAGGTTTTTGAAAACATCGGCATGAATATCGGGATCATGCCTGTTACCGGAATTCCGCTTCCGTTCCTAAGCTATGGAGGGAGTTCGCTGATAGCAGTTTTTGCCTCGATAGGAATTTTAAATAATATAAGCTCGAAAAAAGAAGCCATCATTCAAAGCCAGGACTACATAGCGTTTTAGCTTGAAGACCTTAGTTTTTTTAATTTTCAAATCGAATATTTCTGATAAACCGGGAAGCTTAAGCTTGAAAAGCTGTTGGGTTGCATTTTATCAAAATGCGTGTTATTATAGCCCAAGATTAATAATAAAAATAAAGTCCATAAAGTCGAAAGTCCATAAAGCTCATAAAGAAAACGGCTTTAAAGACTTTACAGGCTTGATAGACTTTTGACTTGATTTTATGTCAGTACAAAAGCAGAGGCACACAAAACTTAGGCGCGATAGGAAGCGCAAGAGATTTGCAATAAAACCCAAGAAAACAGTGGTTTGTCCGAAGTGCGGAAAGAAAATTTTGTCCCACAGGGCCTGTCCATATTGCGGGTTTTATAAAGGCAAAGAAGTTATAAATACTTTAAAGAAAAAAACTAAGAAGAAATAAATTTCAATAGAAATGAAATTATTGAAAATAATTTATTCTGCAGTCGCTATAGGTTTAGCTGCTAGTATAATAAGCCAAATTGTTCAGAGTTCTAGCGCTTTTGAAATGGAAGGTTTTCTGAATTTAGTTGTTGCTGGTATGCGGGCGTTAGATCTCATTATTGTAACTGTTATCTATTTTGCTATATATTACTATATAAAAAGTAAACAAGAGAAAGATAGAGGGGCTAAAGCTACATCTTCCAACGATACGAAATCAAGAATTCTAATATACACTTTTCTTGGAATCTTAGTTTTATTTGTCTTTATGTTTGTGATGTCTACACCTTAATTATGGCAAACCGTCACCTACAACGCAGTGTTGCAATGCAGTCCCTATTTGAATGGGATTTTCAAGGCTGCCGCAATGACGAAATTGACGGAATAATCGAGCGCAATGTGAGGGAATTTGCGCCTGGGATCGAGAATTTCGAGTTCGTGGAAAATCTCGTGAAAGGTGCTCTTGAAAACAGGGCGGCGATAGACGCGCTCATTGAAAAATGTGCGCCCGAATGGCCGCTAGCGCAAGTCACTGTTATTGATCGCAACGTTTTGCGGCTCGGAATATATGAGCTAATGTTCGGCAACTATAATGAAGTTCCTCCGAAAGTGGCAATCAATGAGGCGATCGAGCTTGCCAAAACTTTCGGAGGCGAAAGCAGTGCAAGGTTCGTGAACGGAGTTCTTGGTACTATTTATCGCGAAATGGGCGAGCCGATGAAAGACGATACATCTAAGAATCACAAGAAGCCTGAAAAATCTGAGAAAAAGGAGAAGAAAAAGGAAAAAGCAGATTAAAATAATTTTTAAAAATTCAAATGACAAATCTCCAATAGCAAATTGATGTCAAAACCTCAACTTAAAATTGACATTTGAAATTTGAATATAATTGGAAATTAGTCATTGGAAATTTGTATGGTAGAAGCACTTGCCAAGAAAATTGGCGTCAAGTTTAAGAATATTGAACTTCTAAAACAGGCTGTCACTCACAGGTCATATCTTAACGAGAATAGAAGCTATAAGCTTGATCATAACGAGCGTCTGGAATTTTTGGGAGATGCAGTGCTGGAACTTATCGTCACCGAACATCTTTATAAAAACTACGATAATCCGGAAGGGGAGCTCACAAGCTGGAGGAGCGCTCTTGTCAATGGCGAGATGCTCGCGTTGATTGCGACTGAGCTTGATGTCGAAAAGCATCTTCTCATGAGTCGCGGAGAAGCGAAAGACACGGGAAGGGCAAGGCAATATCTCTTGGCTAACGCGCTTGAGGCGATAATTGGGGCTATATATCTTGATCAGGGCTATGAAGTCGCAAAAAAATTTGTGCTTGAAAATGTCGTGACCAAGCTCAAGGAAGTTTTGGAAAAGAAGTTGTATCTTGATCCCAAGAGTTTTTTTCAGGAAAAAGCGCAGGAAGCGGAAAAAATTACGCCTTCATATCGCGTAATGGAAGAGTGGGGGCCGGATCATGACAAACATTTCATCGTGGGCGTCTATCTTGGTGAAGAATTGGTCGCCGAAGGGGAAGGAAATTCCAAGCAAGAAGCCCAGCGCGAAGCCGCCAGAAACGGCCTCGAAGCCAAAGGGTGGATATAAATCAGTATCAAGTATCTGGTATTTTGTATAAAGCATGCCCCGATCCAATCGGGGCCTTTCTTTTGCCAAAGGCTAAAATAAGGGGTAAAATGGAGGTAAGCCTGCCCCGTAGTCAGCTTGCTGTACTAATGGGGTAAGTATTTAATTACGTAATTAATTACTTACCTATATATTTATGGCAAACAAAAAATCAAACGAAAAAAATGTGCGGAAGTTAACCAAAATCGGCAAACATTCTATTGGTTTAACCCTGCCGATTGAAGTCGTCAGGGAACTAGGCTGGCGAGAAAGGCAGAAAGTTTCTGTCAAAGTTGAGAGAAGAAAAATTATAATTAGTGATTGGAGAAAATGATATGCCTCTATCATGGAATGAAATTAAAACTCGGGCTATATCATTTTCCAAAGAATGGGAAAACGAAACTTCGGAGGATGCCGAAGCAAAATCTTTTTGGGATGGTTTTTTTGATGTGTTTGGAATGACACGAAGAAGGCTGGCCAGTTTTGAACATGAAGTGGAAAAGAGAGGTGGAGGAAAAGGATATGTTGATCTTTTTTGGCCGGGTATGCTTTTGGTTGAACACAAATCGCGTGGAAAAAGCTTGGACAAAGCGCATGATCAGGCGTTTGATTATTTTCCTGGCATCAAAGAAAAAGATTTGCCAAAATATGTTTTGGTTTCTGACTTTGAAAATTTGCGACTATATGATTTGGAAGAAAACAAGCAGTGGGATTTTCATCTGAAAGATTTGCACAAAAAAGCGCATCTTTTTGATTTTATTGCGGGTTACAAAAAACAGGAATACAAAGAGGAAGACGAGGTGAACATAAAAGCTGCTGAGCTCATGGGAAGATTGTATGATTCCATAGCTGAAGCCGGCTATTCCGGTCATGATCTTAATGTTCTTTTAGTCAGAGTTTTGTTTTGTTTGTTTGCTGATGATTCTGGAATTTTCAATCAAGGTCAATTTAAGAGATATATTGAAAACAGGACCAGTGAAGACGGAAGTGATTTGGGAATGCATCTCGGCATGATTTTTCAAGTCTTGAATCAATCACGCGAAAAAAGACCAAATATTCTAGATGAAGAATTAAACCAATTTGAATATGTGAACGGTGGGCTATTTGCTGATCCGATTTCCATCTCTCCCTTTACTTCTGAAATGCGACTCAGGCTTTTGCAGGCATGCGCCTTTGACTGGTCGAAAATTTCTCCGGCAATTTTCGGTTCGCTTTTTCAGTCTGTGATGGACAAAAATGCACGAAGACACTTGGGCGCTCATTATACTTCGGAAAAAAATATTCTTAAACTTATCAAGCCTCTCTTTCTGGATGAACTCAAAGAAGAGCTGGATGCATGTGGAAAAAATAATCAAAGACTCTCCGCTTTTCAGGAAAAGCTTTCGAAACTCAAATTTCTTGACCCGGCTTGTGGTTGCGGAAACTTTTTGGTGATCGCCTATCGTGAACTTCGTCTTCTGGAGCTTGAAATGCTAAAGCGTCGTTTCGGTGAGCAGACACAACTAGGATTATATGATCTCAAACAATATATTCACATGCGGCCGGAGCAATTTTTCGGAATTGAAATAGAAGAGTTTCCGGCAGAAATCGCCAAGACCGCCATGTGGCTCATGGATCATCAAATGAACGAATTGGTTGGACAGACATTTGGCAAAAATGTGCCTGATCTGCCGCTGACCAAAGGAGCAACAATTTTTGTGGGAAACGCGCTTAGAAAAGATTGGGAAGAAATCGTGTCGAAAAATGAATTATCATATATTCTCGGAAATCCGCCATTTGTTGGTTCAAAAATGATGAGCATTGAGCAACGTAATGATATTCTTGCTGTTTTTGATAACGCAAAAGGCGTTGGAGTCCTGGACTATGTTTCAGGTTGGTATATAAAAGCGGCAAAATATATTCAAGGCACTCGCATAAAATGCGCCTTCGTATCAACAAATTCCATAACGCAAGGAGAACAAGTCGGCATTTTATGGAGCTTATTATTGAAAAAGTTTGGAATCAAGATTCACTTTGCGCACAAAACATTCAAATGGAGCAATGAAGCGCGAGGAAAAGCTGCAGTCTTTTGTGTTATTATCGGATTTGCTGATTTAGATGCAGATGAAAAGTTTTTATTTGAATATGAAAACGTCAGCGGGGAGCCGCATGAAATAAAAGTCAAAAACATAAATCCGTATTTAGTTTTGGCAGATGATGTGATTGTTGAGTCTAGGCAAAATCCAATCTGCCATGTTCCAAAGATGAGCTTCGGAAATATGCCATTGGACGGAGGAAATCTATTGCTTTCGGATGATGATAAGAATAATATTTTGCAGAGCAATCCCGAATCTGAAAAATTCATAAAACCACTGATAAGCGCGAAAGAATTTCTCAATAAAGGAAAACGTTGGTGCTTATGGTTGGTTGATGCAAATCCAGAAGAACTGAAGGCGATGCCTGAAGTTATGGATAGAATTGAAAAGGTAAGACAATTCAGGCTATTAAGCAAAAGACCGGCTACAATTAAAAATGCAACCATGCCCATGTTGTTCGGTGAAATTAGAGATTTCGGAGATTCATTTGTTGTTGTGCCAAGGGTTTCAAGTGAAAATCGCAAGTATATTCCAATGGGATTTTTTGGAAAAGAATCTGTTGTGAGCGATACTTGTATGGCAATTCCTAATGCAACACTTTACCATTTTGGAATTTTGGAAAGTGAAATGCATATGGCCTGGGTGCGCCATGTGTGTGGCCGCCTGAAAAGCGACTTCAGATATTCCAAGGACATAGTTTATAACAATTTTCCATGGCCCGAAAATCCGAGTGAGGAAAAAGTGAAGGCGGTTGAAAGTGCAGCACAAGAAGTTTTGGATGTGCGTGCAAAATATCCCGACAGTTCACTGGCTGATCTCTATGACCCTCTCACCATGCCCGCTGATCTCGTGAAAGCGCATCAAAATCTTGATCGCGCTGTCGACGCCGCCTATGGCAAACGTACCTTCAATTCTTCCACAGAACGGATGGAGTTTTTGTTTGGTTTGTATGAGGGGTATATAAATAAGCCTAAAAAAGATAAGCTTTAGATTTTTATGCCAACGGGCAAAATAAAAATAGCTCCAAGTGTTCTAACGTGGGCACGCACATCACTTCATTTAACAGAGGATGATGTTGTTGTGCATTTTGCTAAAAAATCAAAAGAAAGTTTCAATGTTGATTTAAATTTTTTAAAAAATATTGAGAGTAATGAATGCGCAATTAAATTTAATCTTTTGCAAGAACTTGCAAATCTTTATAAAAGGCCTCTCTCAATTTTTCTTTTGGAGGCACCACCAAAAGAATTGGTGTTGCCAAAAGATCGTAGAACAATTGGCTCCTTAGAGCATCAAAAATTGTCTCCCGAAACAATTTTGATTTTCAGAAGAGTTTTATATACAAAAGAAATTTTTGAAGATTTAGCGTCTGATTATAATTATGATCTAAAATTTCCATATAAACAGGTGTTTTTAGATAATAATCCAAAAATAATCGCTGAAAACTTTAGAGAAGAACTTGGTTTTTCATTTGAGTTTCAAAAAGATAAAATAAAAAATCCAAAAGATTTATTCGATATCATTCGAAGAAAGCTAGAGGAAGTTAATGCGTTTGTGATCAAAGCATCATTTCCAATTGAAGATGCAAGGGCGTTTTCTCTTGTCGAAAAATCTTTAAATATAATAGTCATAAATAGTAAGGATGGTGGTTATTTTGGCTACGCACCTAAGGCGTTTTCTTTGTTACATGAATTCGCCCACATTCTTTTGAGAGAAGGAGGAATATGCAACGACTTCTTAAATTCTCACATAAAGATTGAAAAATTTTGCAACGAATTTGCCGCATCATTTTTAGTTCCCGATAGAATCTTATTGAATGTTCTTAGTGATAATAATCTCGAATTGAATGATAAAAACATTGAGAAAAGTATAGAAATACTTTCTCGTATTTTTAAAGTATCCAAGCAGGTTCTTCTTAGAAAGTGTCTTTCAAATGGCTTAATAAATGAAGGGTTTTACAAAAATAAAATAGCAGAGTGGTATGAAAATTTTGAAAAATCCGAGAAAAATAAGAGTAAATTTGTGCCATTAAGTACGCCTGGTCTTAGAGCTATAAAAAATAATAGTAATCGATATGTTGATATTGTCCTTCAAGCAAAAAGTCAGGGAAAAATTACATCTAATAATGCATCTGATTATCTAGGAGTTGGAGTCAAATGGCTTTCCGAGGTTGAGTGGAGAGTGCAAAAATCATAAATGTATGAATAGGAATCTTTTTTTTCAACCTAAATATACAATAGACACCAGTGCATTATTGACTTTAATGAATGAAGGGGAGAAGTACGAAAAAAAAGTTTTTAAAAATTTATGGAATGATTTTTGTAAGCTATGCAAAGATGGAATAATTGTGTCTCACATTGAAGTATTTAAAGAAATAAAAAACGGTGGCATGAAGGAACATATTGAATGGGCGAAAGCAAATAAGAATATTTTTCAATATTATAACTTAAACGGGGAAGTTGAGGTTATTCGCGAAATTGGAAAAATGGATGCAGGATTTGTAAAATTTTTAGAGCAGGGAAAACAAAAGTCGGTTCACGCTGATCCTTGGGTTGTTGCACAGGCAAAGGTTGAAGGACTTATCGTGATAATAGAAGAACGACAAAATAAAAACTATAGAATTCCTCATGTTTGCAGAACACTCGGGGTTCGCTCTATCGATATTTTGGGATTAGTTAAGGAGGAAAAATTGACATATTAAATTTTTAAAATAATGAAAAACATAATTTGCGATGCAATCAAAAGCAGAAAATTATTAGAGTTTTATTACAACGAGTATTATCGCGTTGTAGAACCTTTCACTCTAGGTGTGAGTCATAAAAATAATGACGTTCTCGCTGCTTATCAAGTAGATGGTGACAGCGATAGTAACAATTCTGATCCATGGAGACTTTTTAATTTGGAAGATATTGAAAATTTGCAGGTTTTGAATGAAAGTTTTGGGGGAAATAGAGATGGATATAGAAAAGGCGATTCTAGAATGAGCATCATTCATTGCGAAATATAATAATGAAAACCATTACCGGATCAAAACTTTACGACTATATTCAATGTCCGCACAGGGTGTGGCGGGATGTTTATGGCCCGCAAGAGGAAAAAATTCAGGAAACGAATCCTTTCGTGGAACTGCTTTGGAAAAAAGGAGTGGCGCATGAAGAGCGGGTGGTTGCCAAAGTGGGAGAATATTTGGATTTGCGCGAGGGTAAATTGCAAGACCGGTTCGTGCAAACCATTGAGGCGATGAAGAAAGGCGCGGAGCTTATTTATCAAGGCGTTCTGGTATATGGACAATTGAAGGGTATTCCTGATCTTTTGCGCAAAATGCCGGATGGCAGTTATGTGCCGATAGAAATAAAATCGGGCATGGGAGTTGAGGGCGTGGATGAAGACGACGAAGAAGAGGGAAAACCGAAAAAGACCTATGCCGTGCAGCTTTGCCTATATATCGAGCTTTTGAATATTTTGGGTTTTTCCAAATCAAGGCGGGGGTTTGTGATTGATTCAAGCGGCAAAGAAATGGAATATCTGCTGGATCAGCCGCTTGGCAAAAGAAACAAGCAGACATATTGGGAATTTTATGAAGAAACAAAAGAGAAAGTGAAAAATTTGCTCGACAATCAAGTGCAAAACAAGCCGGCGTTGGCAGGAGCGTGCAAATTGTGTCCATGGTACAACAGCTGCAAAAAATGGTGCAAAGATAACAAGGATTTGACCAATATTTTTTATCTTGGTCGTGCCAAACGGGACATGATCAATGAGGATCTCTATGTATCCAAAGTGGGCGAAATTTTACAGTTGGATATGGCGGAAATTTTGGAAAGGAAAAAGAAAGACAAAAATTTTCTCAAAGGTGTGGCCGAAAAGACATTAAGCAAAATCATTGCCAGAGCAGATCTGTTTGAAAAAGGTGGCGGACCCGTTTTGTATCGAAAACTCAACTTGCCCAAAGTGAGCCACGAATTGTTTTTTGATATTGAAGATGATCCTACCCAAGAATTTGTTTATTTGCATGGAGTATATGAGCGAAGCGGAAAGGGGGAAAGATTTTTGGATTTTACGGCCAAAAATAATTCGCAAGAATCTGAAAAAGACGCTTGGCACAGATTTTGGGAATATATCCGTTCGCTGCCGAAGGATGATTTTGCAGTCTACTATTATTCTCATCATGAAAAAACGACCTATTTCAAAATGCAAAAAAAATATTCCGATGTAATTTCGATTGAAGAGCTCACGGCTTTTTTTGCAAATCCTAACGTTATTGATTTATACAAGATTGTCTTGTCCGATACCGATTGGCCGCTCGGGAGTTATTCAATAAAAGAAATCGCACAGTATCTGGGATTTTCTTGGCGCGACGAAACGCCTTCCGGCGCATTGTCGATCCAATGGTTTAATCGATATCTGGAGACAAAAGATAAAAAAGACCTGCAGAGGATTTTGGATTATAATGAAGACGATTGTAAGGCGACAATGGTTTTAAAAGATGAACTGGAAAGACTGGATAATTTAAATACTTAATTACGTAATTAATTACTTACCTCCGAATTCTTCTGAAAGTTGATATGAATGCGTAAGGGAAAATACCCAAAAAGCTAACATAAACAATTTTCTCATTCTCGAGAAGAATAGTGGAGTTGACAAAAAATATGTCTTACATCAAAAAAATTGCAATGATTCTGGTTGCGGCCGCGCTTCTCATATTCCTTTCGGGAATATTTGTCATATACTTGGAAGTGAGAAGCACATGCAAAGCCGCAATGGAAAAGTTTGGAGGTTCTTGTCAAAGCGCCTTGATTGCGGTCCTTGAAGATCCGAGTGTAGCTCCGAAAGAGAAGAATGATGCGATATGGGCGCTCGGGCAGATGGCGGATCCGACATCTCTTCCAGCCCTTGAAAAGATTTGGAGCGGAAAAGTTCCCGAAGGGAGAGAGCCTCTTGATGAAGTCGTCAGTCAATATGAGATCGAAAAAGCGATGAGATGGATGAAACAAGGTAACATCACAAGCTGGATGTATGGGGGGCTGAAATAGAATACTTTCAATAATAACTGAGCAAAAAGTGCCCAACTGATAGGCGCTTTTGCCTTATTTAAGGCACTTTGACAATAAGCGCACGAAGCGTGTACAATTTAAAAATTATCACTCACAATTGTTACGCAGCATGCTACGTAACTGATTACTTACTCAAAATATGATAATCAAAACTAAGCGGTTTGTGTTGAGGCCATACAAAAAATCGGATAAGGCAGATTTGATCAAAAATATCAACGATAAGGATATCGCGCGTTTTATGTCAAAAGTCCCGCACCCTTATCGACACAAGGATGCAGATATATTTTTAAAGAAGGCTTTAAACAAAAAAAGAAAAGATGGCGGTAGTAATCTTGCCATCGAAATCGATGGTGAGTTGGTGGGAGGTTGTAAAGTTCATCGAGATGGCCATCAAGCGGAAATCGGATATTGGCTGGCGAAAAAACACTGGGGAAAAGGGATTGCAACAGAAGTTGCAAAGGAATTGGCGAAGTATGGTTTTGGAAAAATGAAACTCAAAAGGCTTACTGCCAAGGTGTTTTTGCCGAACAAAGCCTCTGCCAGAGTTTTGGAAAAGAACGGATTCAAATTGGAAGGAATTCTCAAAAAAGATCTTGCTAAGGGAGGAAAATATTATGACGTCTATCTTTTCGCAAGAGTGAAATAATTACGTAATTAATTACTTACCTTGCTACGTAACATGCTACGTTTTAATTTTTAAACAAAAAACTTATGAAAAAAGAATTGGTCAAATGGTCGTTTCTAATGGCGGCGGGAGAACTGGTCTACATTTCTCTTGTTGCAACCTTTATGCAAAGCGGCGAAAAAATTTTCGGGAAGGAAGTCGGAATTTTGGGGCCTGTTGCTTTTCTTCTGCTTTTTGTTTTTTCCGCTTCTCTTTCGGGAGCAATAGTCCTGGGAAAGCCGACTTTGCTTTATCTCGAAGGCAAGAAAAAAGACGCCATCACCCTATTCGGCTTCACTCTGAGCTGGTTCTTTGTGTTTTTTCTGGTCGCGCTTTTTGTTGCCGTGCTTTGGAAGTAAGCTTTATTTGAAAAACATATGGAAATCGAACTGGAGAAAACATATCTGTTGAAATATATCCCCGACGGGCTGGAAAAATGCGAGCATGTCGAAATTGAAGATATTTTTATTCCAGAATCCGTGGAACATCCAGTTTTGCGAATCAGAAGAAAAGGGGAAAAATTTGAAATGACCAAGAAGCAGCCTGTCGTGGAAAATGATTTTTCAGAGCAGGCGGAACACACGATTTATCTTTCTAAAAAGGAATACAAATATTTGACGCAGCTCAAGGGCAGAAGATTCAGAAAAATACGTTACTATTATCAATGCGAAAGTGGAACTGCAGAAATAGATATATACAAGGATGATCTTGAAGGGCTTGCGGTCGTGGATTTTGAATTCGATGCGAAACAAGCGAAAGAAGGTTTCAAGATGCCGGATTTCTGCTTGGCCGATGTTACCCAAGACACGCTTACTGCGGGTGGCTCGTTGTCGGGCAAGAAATTTTCAGACATAAAATCAAGGCTTGAGGAATACGGTTACAAAGTACCCCTTTTCATTTAAATGATCCATTAGCCAAGGTTTAATCTGCCGAAAAACATGCCATTTGATTGTTTTGCGTGGCAATTATCGTTTAAACAAAACTTAAACCGGCAAGGAGCGGATTCTTGGCGGTTTTTGGCGTTTGCTAAAACACTCTAAAAAGGGTAAAATTTTGATATAAAACGCAAAACAAATTTTCCTTGTCAAATTATGCGAGGCAGGCGGTTTGGGTTGTTAAGTATATTTGACAAGAAAGATAAACACAAAAATATGTACGATATCCTGATAAAGAACGGCACCATAATCAACGGCTTAGGAACGCCAAAATTTAAGGGCGATATCGGCATAAGGGAAGACAAGATTGCTGAAGTCGGCGATCTGCACAATGAACATGCTGAAATGGAAGTGGACGCCAAAGGAAAATTTGTCGTTCCGGGGTTCATAGACGTCAACAATCACTCCGACACTTACTGGAGGATTTTCCACGATTCCTATCTTGAAAGCATGATCTATCAGGGGGTTACAACAATTATCGGAGGAAATTGCGGATCTTCGCTTGCTCCGCTCGTAAGCCATGATGTCATAAAATCAATTCAAAAATGGACGGATGTAGGAAAAATCAATTTCAATTGGCTTACGATGAGTGAATTTCTTGCTGAAGTTGAAAAAAAGAAAACAGCCGTTAATTTCGGAACTCTCGTGGGACACGGAACTCTCCGGAGAGGTTTTGTGGGGGATGAGGTGCGTGACATCAGTCCACAGGAAATGAGTCTCATGAAAAAAATGTTGACGCGAGCTATGAAAGATGGGGCGCTCGGATTTTCAACCGGATTGGTGTATTCGCACGCAAAGTTGGCGTCATCGCGTGAGATTGCAGAGCTTGCGGAAATAGTGAAAAAGTATAACGGCGTCTACACGACACACATAAGGGGTGAAGGCCATGAGCTTATAAGATCAGTCGAGGAAGCTATCAGGATTTCGAAAGATACCGGGGTCAGACTCCAGATTTCTCACCTTAAGGCAATGGGAGAAAAAAACTGGCATCTCATGGAAGAAGCCATTAATCTTATTGAGACGGCGCGCACAAGCGGAATAGACGTCCACTTCGATGTTTATCCGTACACGTATACGGGTTCCGTTCTCTATATTCTTCTTCCGGATTGGGCGACTGAAGGAGGACGCAGCATGATGCTTTCAAGGCTGCGCGACAGCGAAACGAGACGAAGGGTAGTGAAAGAAATGAAGGAAAACGAATATGATTATTCAAAAATAACGATCTCGATTTCCTCTTTGGACAAGACTCTTAACCACAAAAAAATAACCGAAATCGCCCGTCTGCAGGGAAAAGAAATTGAAGAGGCGATAATAGACATATTGATAGCAAGCGAAGGACGTGTCGTCACGATGATGGATGTGCTGAGCGAAAAAAATGTGGATAAGGGAGTGGTGAACCCGTTTTCTATAATTTCTTCGAACGGTTCCGGATATAATATTGAACACAAAAAGACCGGGGAAATCGTTCATCCCAGAAATTTCGGGACGTTTCCAAGAGTTTTGGCGGATTATGTGAGAGAAAGGGGAGTGGTCGGTTGGGAAGAGGCCATTAGAAAGATGAGCGGCTTTCCAGCGGAAAAATTTCAGATAGAAAAAAGGGGGATACTGAAAGAGGGCAATTATGCTGATGTGGTCGTTTTTGATCCTCAGGTCATCCGTGATAAAGCTAACATTGAGGATCCGTATCAATATCCGGTCGGAATAGATTGGGTTTTTGTGAACGGACAGGTTGCGGTAAAGAACGGGTTGGTGACGAGGGCGCTCGCAGGCGATGTAATCAGAAGAAAAGCTAAACTTTTCGAATTTTAAAAATAATAATCAAAGAACAATGAGATAGCGAGCGATAGGATTTAAGATTCGTTTTCTGACGTTGTTTTTGGGTACTATTATGGATTTCAAGGATAAAAAAATAACCGTGATGGGAATTGGGCTTCATGGTGGCAGCATAGCCATGATCAAGTTTTTGGTTGCGCGCGGAGCCAAAGTCATTGCAACTGACATAAAAACGAAAGAACAGCTTGCGCCTTCTCTAGAGCAGCTCAAAGGAGTCAAGAATGTGCAGTATGTTCTAGGGCAGCACAGAAGGGAAGATTTCACCAATGTTGATATGGTTATCAAAAATCCTGCTGTGCCTTGGAGCGATGAACATATAAAATTTGCGCTCGAAAAAAATATTCCGGTTGAAATGGATTCAAGCCTTTTTTTCAAATTGTGTAAAAATCCGATAATCGGCGTGACGGGTTCGAAAGGAAAAACCACGACTGCAAAGATGATTTATGATTTGTTGAAATCGACCGGTAGAAAACCGATAAAGGTGGGAATCGGGCAAATCTCGGTTATTGATAAGTTGGAAAGGCTGGAAAAAGATTCGGTTGTTGTGTTCGAGTTTTCAAGCTGGCGCCTTTCTGCATTGGGTAGAGAGAAATTGAGTCCGCACATAGCAGTCATAACAAATATTTTGCAAGATCATCTCAACTACTATAAGACGATGGAAAAATACGTTGCGGACAAGAAATATATCTTTTCGAATCAAAAGCCGAAAGACTGGCTTGTCATTAACAGTGGCGATGAAAAAGTTGTGGAAATATCCAAGGATGCTAGTTCGCAGTTTTTCAGATTTTCAAATATGCCTATCAAAGAAAGCCCGTCGGTTTTCATTGAAGACGGCTATATTTTTCTCAATGATGGCGTTGATACAAAAAAGTTATCGTCAATAAACGACATAAAGATTTTGGGCAGACATAATCTTATGAATGTCTTGGCCGCAATAGGCGCGGCATATGCTTTCGGTATTAATTTTGAAGAAATCAGAACCGCCTTGTCGGATCTTGAAGGAGTTCCCCATAGACTTGAATTCGTGCGCCGCTTTTCCGGGGTTGAATATTACAACGATACGGCCGCAACCATACCCGATGCGGCGATTCTTGCCCTTGAGGCATTCGAAAAACCGCTTATTCTCATTGCCGGGGGCGCCGATAAGAATCTTGACTTTAAAGAATTCGCCTTGAAGATTTTTGAGAAAGCCAGAAACGTCATTCTTCTGGAAGGTACTGCGACTGAAAAGATAATGGACTGTCTCAAAAAAGTTGCGCCGGAAGAATTCGTGCAGTCCGTCCGTATTGCAAGTTCGATGGAAAGCGCTGTGGCTGTGGCAAAATCCAAGGCGCAGCCCGGCGATGTAGTTCTGTTATCTCCGGGCGCTGCAAGTTTCGGACTTTTCAATAATGAATTCGACCGCGGAGACAAGTTCAAAAAAGCGATCATGAGCCTCAAATAGAAATAGGAAAATGTTGGAAAAAATAAAAGAATTTATAAAAAAACACAAAAAACTTGTCATTACCGAGATTGGCATATATATTCTTGCCTTGATTGTTTTTTTTGCACCTGTGGCGTTGGCAAGTTCAATCTCAGTGGAAAATGTCATAAGGCTTGTTAATGAAGCGAGGGCATCAATTAATATTATTGCTTTGAAGGAAAATGCTATGCTAAAGAGAGCGGCGGAAGAAAAAGCACAGGACATGATTGATAAAAACTATTTCGCCCACGTATCTCCTGAGGAAAAAGATCCGTGGTATTGGATCAAGCAGAGCGGATACGACTATAGGTTCGCAGGGGAAAACCTTGCAATGAATTTTACTAATGCTGAAGATGAACACAATGCTTGGATGGAAAGCGAATCGCATAGGAAGAATATTCTGAATCCTAATTACGACGAGATAGGAGTCGCGGTAAAGGAAGGTGTACTTAATGGCAGAAAAACGATATTGGTTGTGCAGATGTTCGGCAAACAAATGAATCCGGTTTCAAGCAGTGAAGAAAATGCCGTTGGTATTGCGGGTTTGCAGACGTCGGAAAGTGACGGAAGCAATGCAAAAAGTTCGGAGGGTAAAAGCAGTTTTCAACAACTTGTAAAGGAAAATAAAAAAACGTTAACGGGCTGGCTTTTTGCTTTCGCTTTGGCATTAGTGATTATTTTCATAGATGTGATGGCTTTGATGCACAAGAAACATAAGCCGCTTTTCTTTTCTCATCAGGAATAAAATACAAATGAAGATATATCAAAAGATTCTTTTTCTGATGTTGTTGTGGTTGTTTAGCCCTTTGAGCAGTTCTGCTATGTTTGATTTTGACGATTTGTCTGTAACTTCAGGAATAAACGATTTGCCGCAAGGATCCGCTACGATAAATTACGGACTTAACGAATATGGATTGGACGAATATTCTAGCACTGATTCATCGCATCAGGGAGGAGCTGTAAGGTTATGGCGTTATACAAGCAATTACAACAGCAGTCACATGGGTTTTAGTAGCTGGGGCTGGCTGGACATAGATGACAGTAAAGCGGTATCTGGAAATTCTCTTCGCTGTGTGATTACGGGCGGCAGGAATTCGATATGTAATCCATGTGATAGCGGAGGTTTGATAGTCAATAAAAAACAAGATTATTTGGATTATTTATCCGTTGGTCAGAATCCTGTGGGAACAATCGCAATTGGAGTGCCAGATATATATTTTGGGAATTCTACAGGCTCGAGCAATCCAATGGCAATGTGGCCAGCGGTCGGAAATAATCGCTTATCTTTGTATGTGAAGTATCCGGAGAGTTTAGCTGGAGCAGATAGGCCAGGAAATCCAAGAGTAACTATTCATGTTGCGCCTTTTACTACCGATTTCGGAGGACATTACTACCAATTTTATGCCATAAACGGAGGGGGCTGGACACATCTGCAACTTGACCGCCATCCTTCCAATGACAACATAAGTGGAAGCGATGCCGTTAACAAGCCGGCCCACGATGAAGGATTTATAGGCAGGATATATCGTTTCTATGTCACCGCTAATTTGTATGAAGGATATACTATACCTCCGCATTATACTTATTTTGATAATATTGAATTTTGGAACGACGATTATGCCAATCAAAACGATGAAACGATAAATGGACTTGGAATATCATACAACCCCGCTACAAAGTTTTTCCAAGTGACTTTTAACGACAAATACAGGGGCAGAAGCTCAAACCCGGGAATGGCCAAGGCTACCTATGAAATAAGATATAGCTTATCAGAGCCAATCACTAATGAAAATTGGGACAATGCTACCCCATGCCATATACAAGCGACAACTACCCAGACTGAGCGTGTTGACGGAAAGTTCAAACGTGTTTCACCAGATGACTATACGACTGTTTGGGCAAAATTTGCTCTTGCAAACAGTTCAGATGAAATGACATTTGAAAACAATAAAATTATCCACTTTGCAATAAAAGACATTAGCCAAAATCCGGAAAATCACCGCCAGATTAATCCCGCTCTGGATGGAACATTGGCGGGGTGGGGAAGGAATTATGATGATGGCTGGGCTTCATGGGATTATGAAAATGATAATCGGGTATTGGATTATATAAAACGCATAAGTTATATTCTTTCGGAAAATACCGATTTGGAAGTGCCTAGCGCGCCAGTAGGCTTGAGTGTTTCCTAAAAAGTTAAATATCTTTTCACAAATGGAAACAATTTTGAAGCTATCATTATTACTTCTTGGTTTTTTTGTCGCAAATATTTCTGCGGCAGCCATTATAATAGACCATAATTCAGTTGCCAATTTTGACAATATTCCGAGTCAGTGGATAGAGCGGGCAAAGACTGATCTTAATCTTGCCTATGGGCATACTTCGCATGGAAGCCAGATTGTGACAGGAATGACCATGCTGCGGAACCAGAACAGTCTCTATAATTACACTACTGGCTCAAGCGGATTTTTATGCGATGGGTGTATGAGTGGGGCTTATGATTTGGGAAATCCGAACAGAACTGCGTGGGCTACCGCCACAAGGAATTATCTTAACGGATCGGGAGCGAATCGCAAAGTCATTATGTGGTCGTGGTGCGGACAGGTTTCTACTGCAACCTCATCGGACATTGCCAATTCATATCTTGCCAACATGGCACAGCTTGAGAGCGAATTTCCGAATGTGAAATTTATCTATATGACGGGACACCTTGATGGAACGGGAGAAACCGGAAATCTTAAAATACGTAACCAGCAGATCAGAGATTATGTGATTGCTAATGACAAGATACTTTTTGACTTTGCTGACATTGAAAGTTATAATCCTGAAGGAACATATTTTCCAAATGAAACGGATGCATGCGCATGGTGCAGCACATGGTGTTCTTCTCATGCGTGTCCGACTTGCAGCTCGTGCGCCCATTCTCATTGTTTCAATTGCTACAACAAAGGCAAAGCTTTCTGGTATATGATGGCCGTTCTCGCTGGTTGGAATGAAGGCGCTTCTTCTGACACAACTCCTCCCGCCAACCCTTCGGGACTGACTATAAGATAATATTATTCAGGTACGTATTATAAATGGATGCGTAAATTTTGACGCTATCTGCTCAGTTGAGTTGCTATGCGATTAAATCTTGACTTTTGGAGCAGACCGTGCTATACTTTTTTGAAATGTAAGAAGTTTTTTAAAAATATTTTTAGAGAGGAGCTAAAGATGGGCGAAAGACTCAACAGGGTGGGAAACAATGTTGGATTGCAAAGGAAGCTTCAGAATTCATTCGAGAAAAAAAGAAGGGATCGGGAAAGAGAAAAAGAAATTGACAGGCCATCATCATGGGAGGATCGTTTCTTGGGCAAAAGGGAGCTTTCCACAAGCAGGAAGCAGGCGATTCGTGACCTGCCGCGTAAAGAAAGTGACGGAAGAGTTGTAATCGTGAGAAGATGCAATTAATTTCATCTTAGAAAGGGGAGAATATGTGGCATAAATCGATCTGCGGTGGCAGAAAAAACGCCAACCTGAACAAGGCAGCAAACAACCCGGGGCTTTTTAAGGACAGGCATGGAAACTTCATGTCCCGACCAGTTGTTTTCGAAAATCAGCCTAAATCTTCCGATTGCGTCAAAAAAAATGGCAGATACATCGTGCTTGTAAAAGACGAGAATGGCCATGTTCGCAAGGGAGACCATCAGGATGAGCGTTACTACACTCTTCATACCAAGGGCAATACTTTCATCTATGTTTCCAAAAAATGGCTTTCTCTTAAGAGGATGTCACATGAAGTAAATAACGCCGTCAGAAAGAAAAAATTGACAAAAATCAATTCTGCTCATGTACGGCGATAGCAAATGCAGTAATCTAAAAACAGCAGGATCGAACGTGATCCTGCTTTTTTGTATAAATATAGACTTGTCTTGGCATTCTGTTTGACTTGCGCACGGGGTTGTAAAAAAGCCCTAATCTTGTATACTTAACAAGAGGAAGCGGGGGCAAATAGAATCTGCTCCAAGTGTATGCGAAGCTTGAAATGGCTTGTTTAAAACTATTTTACAATGGAATTCGCTAGCCGAGCGCTTTTGAATTTCGGGAATAAACATGGAAGAATATTTTGAAATAAATGGCGGGAAAAAGCTTTCTGGCAATATTGATGTGCGTGGCAGCAAAAATGCAACCACGCCTGTTTTGGCTGCAACCTTACTCACAAAAGAGCCTTGCACAATATCCAACATTCCTCTCATTGAAGATGTGTTTCGCATGATAGAAATTATTTCGGGACTCGGAGCTTCTGTCAATTGGCTGGCGGAAAGAACGCTTAGAATATGCGCGAAAGATATTGATCCTGCGCGCCTGGATGTTTCTCTTGTAAAGCAGCTGCGATCCTCAATACTTCTTCTTGGGTCGCTCAGTGCGCGCTTTGATTCCTTTTCTTTTTATCATCCAGGGGGATGCGTCATTGGAAAACGTCCTGTCGGAACGCATTTTGATGCGCTTGAAAAGATGGGAATCAACATAACCAACATTGACGATAAAACATATTTTATAGACTCAAAAAAGAAGAAGCCGGCACATGTGGTTCTTCGGGAATTTTCCGTGACGGCAACCGAAAACGCCATGATGCTTGCCGCCGCGCTTCCGGGAAAAACTGTCATAAAAATTGCGGCAGCCGAACCGCATGTGGAAGATCTTGGAAGATTTTTGGTTTCAATGGGAGCGGAAATTAAGGGGCTTGGGACACACACGCTTGAAATCACGGGAAAAAAGAGATTACGTGGCGCAAAGCATGAAATTATTCCCGATGCGAATGAAGCAGCTACTTTTTTGATCATGGGCGTGGCAACAAAAAGTCAGATCACGGTGAAGAATGCGCGTGAAGAGCATCTAGATCTTGTTTTGGAAAAACTCAGGCAGTTCGGCGCAGATTTCCGAATTGGAAAAAATTCCATAACGGTGATTCCCGCAAAAACACTGAAAGCGCTTGAAAAATTGGACACGAGAACGTATCCGGGAGTTCCGACTGATGTGCAGGCTCCGTTTGGAGTTTTGGCAACTCAGGCAAAAGGAGACACGATGATTTTTGATACTATTTTTGAAGGCAGGTTTAATTATCTCAGTGAGCTTGAAAAAATGGGAGCGAAAACAAAAATGCTCAATCCTCACCAGGCGATAATTTCAGGTCCAAAGCAATTAAGAGGAAGCAAGATAAGAAGTTTTGATCTCAGGGCGGGAGCGTCGCTCATCATTGCGGCTCTTTGCGCGAAAGGCATGACAACAATCGAAGAAATTTATCAGGTTGATCGGGGATATGAAAAAATCGAACAGCGGTTAGTGGCGCTAGGTGCTGATATCAAAAGAATGAAAAATTAAAAAGTTGATTCGAAATTCCCGTCGAAGACAGGCTGGCCTATAACTGGCAAAATTTAAAATTCAAGAATCCCGAAAGATGCATGTTTATGTTGCGCATTGAAACAGATCTTGTGGTAAATGAACATGAATAGGTGAAAGATCTGGAAATTTTTTAAAATAAAACGTTTGAGGTTGTTCTTTGTATGGTATGGTATTTTGGATTAGATCTTTTATCGATCGGAAAAAAGTTATATAGCCGTCTGTTGTCATGTATGCTTTTAACTATTGATTTAATTAAGCTATGTTCGTACGCCGCATAGGAATAGATCTTGGAACTGCAAATACCCTGGTTTTCATACCAGGCAAGGGTATTGTTGTCAATGAACCTTCTGTTGTCGCTGTTTCAAATGTTGAAAATACTGTTTTGGCTGTGGGAAACCAGGCAAAGGAAATGCTCGGAAGGACGCCCGACAACATTTTTGCGAGCCGTCCCATGAAAGACGGCGTGATTGCGGACTATCGCGTGACCGAAGCGATGCTTAAATATTTTATCAACAAAGTTACGGGCAAGGTGCGTTTTTTCAGGCCGGAGATAATGATTTCCATTCCTGCGGGCGTCACTTCGACTGAAAGGAGAGCTGTCATCGATGCCGCCGTAAAAGCCGGAGCGAAATCTGCCTATGTTGTGAAAGAGCCTCTTCTCGCGGCAATCGGAGCCGGAATTCCGATCCACAACGCGCAAGGCAACATGATCATCAACATCGGAGGAGGAACTTCAGAAATCGCCGTGATTTCGCTCGGGGGAGTTGTTGCCGCGCACAGCGCGCGAGTGGGGGGGAACAAATTCGATCAGGCGATATCTGACTACATCAAGAGAAAATATGGTCTTGCGGTTGGGGACAGGTCTGCCGAAGACATTAAAAAAGAAATTGGAAGCGCGATAGCGCAGGTCAAGGAGGAATATATAGATGTGAGGGGACGTGACCTTATGGGCGGGCTTCCCAAAACGATAAAAATTTCGTCAAACGAAATCACGGAAGCGCTGCAGGATGAACTTCGTGAAGTCATTAACGCCATCAAAAAAGTTTTTCAGGAAACGCCGCCGGAACTTGCCGCGGATATCATGGACAAGGGCATGGTCCTGTCTGGAGGCGGAGCGCTTCTCAATAATCTTGACCAGTTGATAACCAAAACGATCGGTGTTCCGTGCTATGTGGCAGACGACCCGCTTTTTTGCGTGATAAAGGGCATCGGAATCGCGATTGATAATCTTGATGTGTATAAGCGCACCATCATGCTCGCAAAATAGCTTCCCATGTCTTAGTTTATCAGCTTCTTGGGGATTTTCTAAAAAATATAAAAAGCTGATGCCTAACAGCTTATGATTATAGGTATAGATGCTTCCCGTGCTTTCATCAAAAACCGCACTGGAATCGAGGAGTATTCTTATCAAGTAATAAAACACCTCGTGAATGAATTGAAAGGACATGAGGTGGTTTTATATTTGCGGAAAAATTCTGCAAATTACGAATTTGATGCGGATGCGCGGATGATTGATAACGTGAAGTTGCCGGCCAATTGGAAATTGAAAGTTATCAAATGGCCGCGATTTTGGACGCAAGGAGGATTGTCCTTGGAAATGCTTCTGAATCCTGTCGATGTATTGTTTGTTCCTGCGCACACCGTTCCGTTCATTCATCCCGAAAATACGGCTGTAACCATTCACGGGCTCGAATATGAATTTTGTTCCGGAGCCTATTCGCTCTGGGAGAAAATTTACATGAGGTGCTCGATAAAGAATTCTTGCAGATGGGCAAAAACAATAATTACCGTATCGAACAACACCAGAAAAGATCTTGTCAAATTATACGGCATCGATGAAAGCAAAATAAAGGTGATATACGAAGGATGCGGCAGTAATGATAATTTGCAAACGGCAGGTGATAAGCCAAACTCCAACGTTAAATCCCGAATTTCAAATACCGAATACAGAATACCAGATACAAAATATATCTTTTTTGTCGGACGGTTGGAGGAGAGAAAAAATATTATCGGCATAGTCAGCGCTTTCGAGGTTCTGAAAGAGCATTACAAAATTCCGCACAAGCTTGTTTTGGCAGGAAAACCCGGCTATGAATATGGAAAAATAAAAGAAGCCATTGCAAATTCCAATTATACAAAAGAAATCGTTGAGCTGGGATTTGTGGGTGGCGGAGAAAAGAAGGAACTTCTCAAAAACGCGGATGTTTTTGTTTTTCCCACTTTTTATGAAGGTTTTGGGTTGCCAATTTTGGAGGCGCAAAGCGTAGGTACGAGCGTAGTTACGTCGAACGTTTCGTCAATTCCGGAAGTGGCAGGCGATAGTGCACTACTTGTTGATCCGAATAATGCAGAAGAAATCGCAGATGCCATCTACAAAATCTTAACAAACGAAAAAACAAAAGAAGACATTATCCAAAAAGGCTTAGAAAACGTCAAACGCTTCAGCTGGGAAAAATGCGCGGGGGAAGTGGTAGAATTTCTAAAAACATAAATCGGAAAGTTCATCGTAACGCAGTTATGCGATGTTCCGGCGAAGTCGGAATTTGAGCCTGCCGCATAGCGGGAGTTGTGCGATGTGTCGCAAGCAACAGATTACAAAAACTTTCTTTATCTCACGCCCAATCATCGCAGAGCTGTGCATTGTGGTGAAAAATGGAGCAAGCGAAGCGCAGCGACATTTCACCATAACATTGGAATTTAGAGAAGTTTTTGCGAAGCAAAAATTTGGGAAAATTCAGCAGGACTTTTCCTCTAAATCCTTGTTATACGCCCCGACGACTGAAAGGAGGAGAGCCTGCAAGGTGTGGTCGAGAAGTTTTGAAAACTCCGAAGAAGTTGATAGGAAATAAAATTACTTCTTGCCAAAAAATTTATGAGATAAAATATAAGTTACTGCAAAAACTATTGCAAAAACAATTGTTGTCAAAAAATCTACTTCTCTAGAAAAAAGATATCTGATAATTAAAAAAGAAATAGATCCAAATATCCCCGCGATTATTCCATTTAGATATTGATTTTTTTGCATCACAAGATTTTATATTTTAAATTATTTATAAATTTTTGTTTACTATCAATTGCGTATAACGTTTGCGCATATCTGATGTTTTGCAGAGCGTAGCGGAGACAAATGTGGGTGGAGGCTTTTGTAAAAAGCCGTAACCAGATATGCCGTGTTGTCGGATGTAATTAAATTTTTTTGTTTTGCGAAGCAAAACATTATTTGGGGCTATTTTTTATTTTTTTCCGGTTACTTCTAAAATTTTATGCCAATGTTTATGTCCTTCTTCGTTGTCGTAATAATTGAATGTTTTAGTTTTAATATTTTTAAAACCCTGTTTGGATAATATTTTCCATAAGTCATTTGCCGTCAAGTTTGATCTACTATTCTTGTCTTTTTTGTCAAAGGTATGAATAAAAAACCAACCATCCTTTTTTAGGTTATCAAAAACTGTTTTGATAAATTGTTCCTTATTATTTAGTTTATGAATTACATAATTTGAAAAAACTAAATCAAAGGGGTGCTTTTCTGATAAAAAATATTTTTCTAAATTAACGCTCGTTTTTATATCTACCCCTTCGCATTTCCAGCCCAACTGTTTCAGGCAAGAGACATCAAAAAAATCACCAGCTCCTAAATCCAATGCCTTGCCTGGTTTTTTAAATTTTTCCTCAATAAATTTTTTTAAGTAGGTATTCATATGTTCATTATATAATAAAAGGGTAAATATAAAAGTAAAGGCCATCTTGTTTTTTAAAATGGCCTTGGTTAGTAGAAGCGGGTTTTTATACCCAACAATGAGGGTCCTCTGCGAGATAATCTCCCTTTTGGATCAGGGCACGGGCGCGACATTTCACCATAACGTTACTCATATCTGAAGTTTTTGCGGAGCGTAGCGGAGACAAATGTGGGTGGAGGCTTTTGTATAAAAGCCGTAACCAGATATGCCGTGTTATGTGATGTAAAATTCTTTTTCTTTTTTAAATTTGCTTTTGTTCTAAATGATAAATAAGTTTTTTTGTTTTTGGTTTTGGGCAGAAGGGAAAGGGGTGAATGGCTAAAATCAAAAACTCCTTATTATAAACTCGAAGAATAAGACAAGGATTTAACATAATTTTCCATATACTCAAAATCTGGATTCCCGTTTTTGCTTGGTAATTTTATACTTATTTTTTTCATTCTATCTTGGCTACATTTTCTACCATAGTTATATCTATATTGTTCTAAATTTAAAATAGTTACTAAAAACATTGCTAAATATTTATTCATTTTAAATTTAGGTATCAATTTTTCTACATGATCACTTGCTGAAAATGGCAAAGATTGATAAGAGCAATATCCTAAAACTGCACTATCTGCTACTAAAACTTCTCCTTCTTCTGAATAAAAATCATAAAATCCTTCAACTCCATTATTGGTTGCTTGTGTTGTAACAAATGGATATTTACCTTTTCCATACTCTGCCAATTCCAAAAGAGGTGTTGTTTTACTTCCTTTTATATCGAACAGTCTTGTCATTTCAAAGTCTTTCCAATCCGTAGTATTTAGATTAACTTTGTTTTTAGAAAATGGCATTTTAGAAACTTGCTCTGATAAGCTATTACCTAATAAAAAAGTAACATAGTTTAATTGTGTTTGAATAAAATCATTGTCAGATAATTTTGAATAATCAGTTTCCATATAGGCCTCCGCTGACCATTCCATATCTGCTGTAATAATTTGATTAACACTAAATCCTGGTTCATTTTTTCTGTTTTCAAAATTTGCAAGCCATTTTTCTTTTATTTCTTGCCATTTACCATACGCATCAATTCTTCCTTTATTTTTTCTTTTTACAAAACCATCATCTTTGTAATATCCAAAATATGTTTCTTTATGATTCGGGTGGGGTCTGTGTGCTGTAAAAACCATAACACAAGAAACAACGCCGACTTTTGAATTAAAAAACAATTCATCTGGCATTGATAAAACCGCTTGTAAAGTGTGTTTTTCAAGAAGTTTCTTTTTTAATTCCAAAACTTTACCGCTTGTCGCTAAAGCGCTTTGCATAGGCACAATCGCAACACAAGTTCCGCCGTCAACTAAACACTCTAAGTTGTTCAAAATAAATTCTAATTCGTCGGTATCGGTTTTTTTATTTGATTTGTAAGGCGGATTCAAAAATCCAACAGTCGGCTTTTTAGATTTTACTTCTTCAATAACTTCTTCATCAAAACAACTACCATTTATGATATTTGTTTTTCCGTCTTGGTGGATATACATATTAGAAACTGCCAATGCAAAAATATGCGATTGATATTCAGTTCCAATAAGCTGTTTTGATTTTATTTCTTTAATTTTTGTTTCATCGCCTTTTGCGTCTGCGATCATTTTTTTCATCGCACTAATCAAAAATCCACCTGTACCAGTACAATTATCGTAAGCAATAGAGTTCTTATTAACTTGTGCCAAATCTGCAAAAAGTTCTGTAATGTGCGGAGGTGTTAAGACGATTCCTAAACCTTTGTCGCTGTTTGCGTATCTCAAAAACTCAATATAAAGTTGTCCTAAAACATCAAAATATCTGTGAGTTTTGATAAAAGCGTTTATGTTTTCATCAATCTCATCAATAATTTCTTTCAAAACATTTTCCTTTTTAGACAAAGAAGTATCTGTTTTGATAAAACTAAATTGAGTATTTAGATTTTCTAATTTTTTGCCTGTAATATTTGCACTTTCCAATTCATCAGAAACTGTTTGAATAAGAGAAACTGCAAGGTTATCAGGTTTTTTATGCGAAGCATAAGATCTTTTAAAAGCAGTATTTTCTAAAGCAATCAAAATCGAGCTAATAAGCAAACTTCTTTGGCTTTCAAGAATTTTGTAAGTATGTAATTTTTCGTTAAGTTGTTTTGTAAAATCTAAAAGCGAATTATAATCTTGTCTAAATTTTTCAGGACTGTTCAAATATCCATTCAAATAGTCATCAACGGATAAAAATTTATCTCCGAAAATTGGAGTCGCTTTTTTCTCGTCTCTCAAATGTAAAAAGTGAGAAACTTTTAATGATTGTTTTGTTTCTCCGCTAACTGCGATTGCCAGAACATCAAAACCTTTGGATAAATAAGAAGCATATAGCAAAGCACCATCAACCGAAAAATCCGCATATTTATCACGATCTTTGCTTTCGTGTTTGGTTACATCTGCTTTACATTCAATAACAATTAGTAAGTCAGGATTGGTTTTGTAACTAATAATAAATTCGGGATAACCTTTTCCACCGCCTTTTTTTGAGGCAGATTTTAATAACTTATCAATTTTTGGGTTATCTGAGCGTTGTTCTTCAATATCAATAGAATCCAAAAACTTGGAAAAGTGATCTCTTGTGATTATTTCGGTTTTTCTTTCGTTTGCCATATTGCCTCTTTAATTAAGTTAAAACTAATTTTAGTATATAAAACTTTTTGTCTTTTTCCAATTAAACTAGTTTCCGGAGCGATAGCGGAAAAAACTTATTTCCCCTCTTTAATTAATGAAAAAGAAATTTTAAAATTTTTTAAAACAATTAGGGCGATAGTCCAAAAAAGAAAAGGAATATTTCAGCTAACTCGTTTATATGCGAAAACATTTTGGATAATATTCGTAAATTGGTGTTAAATGCGAAATATAGTATAATATACTTGTTGATATTAACATTATAGCACAAAGATGGAATTGGAAGAGATTTTGCTTATAATCCAAAATGGGTTGAAGCTGCGGAATGTAGTTGCAAGATATAGAAATTAAAAAGGTCTTGAGAACATCAAACGCTTCAGCTGGTCAAAATGCGCGAGGGAAGTGAGGAGTATTCTAAATATTGGCAATTAAAATTGCTTTGACTTTTTTCTTAAAATATGATATAATTAAAGATAGCCTTGAAAGAGGGCTATTTTTTGTTTTTTGGGGGAATTAAGCCGAGAAAAACCAAAAAGGAGAATAAGCTGAGGAAATGCAATCTTTCGTCAATTGCTCCCAGGAATCCAAGAAATCCCAAGAAACCTAAAAATCCCAAAGGATTAAATCCAGTTTTCTTCATATTTTTTGCTTATAATACTTATTTTTGCTATCATTGACTAGAGCTGCTGACGGCTTTATTTTAGCATTTTTTACACTTAATGTCATTCCGGACTTGATCCGGAATCTAGATCCTGAAAAAAGTTCAGGATGACAGAAAATTTTTATGGATAAACCAAAAATAGCTCTGGTGCATGATTTTTTGCTCTATCAAGGCGGGGCGGAGAGGGTTTTGAAGGTGCTTTCCGACATGTATCCCGAGGCGCCCATCTATACTTTGCTGTATGACGAAGAAAAAATGGGAAAAATGTTTGAAGGCAGGGAAATAAAGTCGTCGTATCTTCAAAAATTTCCGAAATTTCTAAAAAAACGCCACAGGTGGCTTTTGCCGTTTTATCCCGTTGTTCCGGAAACGTTCGATCTTCGCGAGTACGATCTTGTGATTTCTTCCTCGGGTGCATGGGCAAAAGGAATAGTCACGAAACTAAACACAATTCATGTTGCGTATATCCATTCACCGATGCGTTTTGTGTGGGATTATAACGAAAGGTATCTCAGGGAAAAAGGAAAAAAACCAGGGTTAATTGGCAGATTTATTTTAAGCTATCTGCGTCTGTGGGATCGTTTGGCGGCGGACAGGCCTGATTATTTGATTGCAAACTCGCGATACACGCAGGAAAGAATTGCAAAATATTATAGACGGGAGAGTAAAGTTATTTATCCTCCGGTTGATATAAATGACAAGGAGCAAGGGACAAATGACAAGGAAAATGTAAAATACCAGACACAAGATGCCGAATATTTTCTTATTGTTTCACGTCTTTCAACATATAAAAAAGTTGATGTTGCCGTTGAGGCTTTCAATAAGCTCGGATTTCCGCTCGTCGTCATTGGCGAAGGGGAACAGAAAAAACATCTTGAAAAGATTGCGAAATCAAACATAAAAATATTGGGCTGGCAAGAAGATGAGGCGCTGGATGAGTATTATAAAAACGCGTTAGCTTTTATATTTCCCGCGGAAGATGACTTTGGGATCACTCCGATTGAAGCTATGCTTCGGGGGGTTCCCGTGATTGCTTTCAGAAAAGGCGGTGCGCTGGAAACCGTCGAAGAGGGAATTACGGGGGAATTTTTCGATGTTCAGACGCCGGAAATCTTGGCGGACGGAGTAAGGAGATTTATGGAAAACAAAGAAAAATATGACAAAAACATCATTAAAGCGAGGACAGAGGAGTTTTCAGAAGAAAGGTTTAAAAGAGAGTTTGAAGAATACATTAAAAAAATAATGACGAATGACTAATTTCTAATGACGAATCAAACTCAAAATCCAAATACCAAAAATAAATACAATCTGTCCAAAAGAACGTCCGATTTTGGTTTTGAAGTGATTATTTTTGCGAAAAACATAAAAGAAAATAACATAAACGAGCCAATTATGAATCAGCTTATAAAATCTGCAACAAGTATTGGCGCAAATTATATGGAAGCTGATTATGCATAATCAAAAAGAGATTTTATTCATAAAATAGGAATATGCAAAAAAGAAGCCAAAGAAACAACGCATTGGCTTCATATGCTGTCAATTGTTGAACCAGGCAGAGCAGAGGAATGCAGAAAATTATGGCAAGAAGCGCATGAATTGACGTTAATTTTTGCTTCTATTGCAAAAAAAATATTGAACTTAAATTTTTTGAAATTATGATTTGGTCATTGATTCGTCATTTGTCATTAGAAATTTGTCATTAAAACAATATGCATTTTATCGGCAATGCAAAAAACATAGATTTTCTTCGGAGATCATTGGAACGTGGCCAAATCAGCCATGCTTATCTTTTTTCCGGACCGGAGCATGTGGGGAAATTTGCGCTTGCTAAAATGTTCGCGGAAAGCTTAATTACTAAAAAAACTCTTTCTTCGGAAGTAAACGAGCCGTGCAAAGATGCATTGCTTGATCTTATCGTTGTTTCACCGGATATTTCTGAGAAAAAAGGCGCGATAAAACAGAAAGACATATCGATTGAAACCGTAAGGGATGCAAAAAAAAGCCTGAGTCTTTTTCCTTATTGCGGGAAACTCAAAGTACTTATAGTGGATGACGCTCACAAAATGAATACGGCGGCTCAAAATGCTTTTCTCAAAATATTGGAAGAGCCGAATCCTACAACTGTGATTATTTTGGTTACAAGTGAAATAGAAAGAATTTTGCCGACAATCCGATCGCGCGCTCAGATAATAAGTTTTGGTCTGATAGGGGATGAAGAAATGAGAAATAATTTTACGGAGGAAATCGTGCATCTTTCAGTGGGGCGCCCGGGTTTGGCGTGTTTCATGTGTGAAGATAAAAATGAATTTGTGGCGCGCGGGGAATGGATTGATCAATTTCAGCGGCTTGCGAACGGGTCTCTTGGTGACAAGCTTGCAATGGCTGAAGATTTGTCAAAGGATGTTGTAAGAACAATTGAAAAACTCAATCTTTGGATTTGGAGAATAAGGAATGAAGTTTCGGAAAGGGCGGGAGCTGAAAACAGAAATGAATCCTATCTGAAAATTGAAAAGATTGAAAAAGCCGTGGGAATTCTCAAAAACACCAACGCGAACGCAAAAGTTGTATTGGAAGCCCTGTTTATGGAACTTTAGGATTCCAATGAATGCGGCTGTTGTGATTGTTGCTCGAGCAGTGATGTTCTCCAGCACTTGCAAATCAATAGCATTTTTATAATTTCAAAAAACAAATGTCACGGCGCTATATACAAAACTGCACCGGCGGAAAACAAAACACAAAATTTTCACTGGTCTTGGATTTCATATCAAGGGTTGTTTTTAATATCCTTTTTATTGCTTTTTTGGTGGTTTTGAACTATATACTTTTCTTTTCGCATGTTCTGGAAATTACTGATGTCAAGATAGTCGGAAATGAAGTCATAGGTACCGAAGAGATAGAAAAAACTTTCGACGAGTATGCGCAGAAAAAAATTCTGAACATTTTACCTAGAAATAATTTTCTGCTTATTTCCGAGCATTCCGTGCGTAATCTTCTGTTGGAGAATTTCAAAAGAATAAAATCTGTAGAGGTCGTGAAAAAATTTCCTCAAAGCGTGGAGATAAAAATTCAAGAACGTAAAGCCCTGCTGATTTGGTGCAGCGGTCAGGATTGTTTCTTCATAGACGAGGACGGAGATGCCTATGCCAAAGTTGATTTCAGTCTGCCTGAAATTGCCCAAAACGATCTTATAAAGATTGACGATTTGAGCGCATCTGCCGTCAATGTCGGCGAAAGCATCACAAATCCCTCTTATGAGCAGTATGTCTTGGATATGAAAAAAGCGCTTGAAAATATTGGTTTTGATCCCACAAGCTACCATACTCCCTCCAGAGTTGCCGACGAAATAAACGTTAGGACGCAGCAAGGTCCGGAATTTTACTTTTCCACGCAGTTTCCCCTGGATTCCGCAATGCGGGCTTTTTCGGTAGTGTTGGAAAAGGAAATTCCTGAAGACCAGCATGATAACGTGGCGTATTTCGATCTCAGGAGTGAGAATAAAGTTTTCTATAAGTTCAAACAGATGGAAGTTGAAAATGCCCAGGAAAATGCGCCTGAAAATTTCACCGAAGAAAACAAGTGACTTCCTGAAGAATGCGTTTTCGCAACAGGCAGAATTTTTGCGATAAAAAAACCGCCCCGTGAGGAGGCGGCATTGTTTTTGTTAAGTTTAAATTACAGGAGGTTTGTCCACGTAAAAAATGAGTATGGAATTTCCGATCATTGCAACCGGCTTGTACTGGAGGGTCCATGCGTAGCTGTCGTCAGCGGTCTTGTTTTCTTTGTCGTATATGCTGCCCTGGAGAAAATTCGTAGATATGGCATACCATCCCGTTTCAACCGGTCTCTTGCTGTCCCACCAGATTATCGATTTTTCACCAATATAGCGCTTGATGTCGCTGCCGCCGAAATAATCCACGCGAATTTTGTCTATTTCAGGATGCTTGTCGACATATTTTCTGAGCCTCTTCAAATCCTGGCCCCAGTCGGTATTCGAATCGGTGACATATTTGTATCCGTTTTTTGATCCCCCTATGCTTTCATTAAAATATGATGTGTAACTAGGATAGGCAAGAATAGGTATGAAAATTATCCATGCTGTTAAAAACAACACAATAACATTGAATGTCTTCTTGGAAAAATAATTGCTACCCTTCGTTAGATCGGATATTTTTTTGGCTATCAAGAGATAGGCGAAAGGCAGAATCGGGAAAAGATGCCTGAATCCGATGTTGAGTCCTCCGCTTATGCTGACAAAAGCATAGAGAGCAATGAAGCCGAAAAGAGCATATTCGACAACAGACCGTTTGAGAAATCTTGAAAACCTGTATTTCATCTCGGAGAATGACGAAAAGGCGGTTGAGGATTGTTTGATGGTATATATTATCGCGAACATCGCGAGAATCAAAAATGGCAGAGTTTCCTTTATAACAAAGACAACGGGAAAATACCACGTGAATCCGTTTCCGACTTCACCAAGGAAGTATGCTCCATTTCCTCCCGAAACCCGTTTAAACATCCATGCCGGTCCGAATAAGTATGTTCCGAGAGGGCGAGTTAGATCGTTTTGATTTAGCCAGTGCAGCGCTTGATTGGTGTATGAAGCCTTTGGATTGCTGTCGTTTGCGGAGAAAAAGAAGTCTATCGTTTCGGCGAAAATTTCCTTAGGCATGCTGAACATGTTTATTTCATATACCATCCATATTACAAGAACAGCTATGACAAGTGCGACAATCCCTTTTCCGGAATATATTGCCAAATTTCGCATCCTTGTTTTCCAATGATTTTTGCCTTCATGGTTATTTTTTGCAAGAGCATAGGCAAAAAGCACTAGGCCGAAAATTGGAAGCACCAGAATTGACGAAAATTTTGTTACCAGCACGAGTCCTAGGAATATTCCACCAAGCAGAACGTTTTTCCATGAAGGATTTTTAATGAATTTTAGAAAATAGTAGAAGGAAAAGGAGAGAAAAGCAGCTATTCCCAAATCGGTTGTGACATAATGATTGTGTCCCAATATGTTCGGGTCGCAGGCATATAAAAGGAGAGCGAAAAGTCCGGCCGATGTCCCCGCAATCTCACGTCCCCATTTGAAAAGAAAAAGCCCGAGAATTATCGAAAGGACGATAATCGGTATTCTTGCCCAAAAAATGATTTTATCAGGATCGTTTCCCGCTTCATAAAGAAGATGTCTTCCTGCAGCCCACTGTCCTTCATCCCATTTGTTTTTAAGTTCACCTGTCCAGAATTTTTGGGAAGTGTCAAAATTCAAATCCATAAAAAGCAGAGGAAGTCCCGAAAGGTCTTTGATAAGCGGAGGATGTTCCGGATTTATTCTTGTGTCATGTTGTGTCACGTAGCTGTATGCGGCGGGAATATGCGCTACTTCATCGAATGTCGCGCTGTCATTGTTCGCGTTGAGAAGCGAAACCACCGTAAAGAAAGCGATAACTATAAAGATTATGTGTTTATAGTATTTTTTGGAGAATTTTTCCATAAGTTACATTTAAAACTATTCATCAATTCCAATCCAAAAATTATTTGTTGACAGAATAATTTATGGATTGAATTATGAATTTAATATTTTAAAACATAGAATGTATCATTGAAATTATTTCTATGTTCTTCGAATTTTATGCCCTGAAACTTGTTGCGCAGCATATTTATCCTGTTCCAATCCGGGTCTGTAAATATTACGGTAAAATTTTCCCTTTCTTGTGGAGTCATTGAATTTATTTCGTCGGGATACATATAAAAAATGCCGGGCATGTTAAGGTTAAGATAATCTATCGTTAGTCTCTGCATGCTGCCAGTTACTATGAATTTTTCCCTTACAAGAGGAAGCGTCCTTATATAGTTTGATACCTCCTTAAGGTTTCCCTCAAATGCCTCGTGCTGTTTCGGGTTATTTGCGAAGAATACGAAATATTTTACCGTGTCTGATATTGCTATGAACAGCAAGACGGCACTTGTGATAGATAAAATGAAAAGCCTGAAGGAATGTCCGAATGAGCGATAATTATTTATCACCCACATAAACGGATATATTGCAATGATTATTACTGCAGGAAGAGTTCCGATAGCTCTTAGGGCGTGGGGGTTTCCTTCATATGCCAGAAATTCGGGAATAAGAAGCGCGAAAAACCAGGATAAAAGCAAGGCGTAAATGTACAGCTTCTTGTCGCGTTTTTTGTTTTTGAAACGATCGGTAAGAAGGCGGAAAAATTTGACGATAAGATAGATAAACCCGATTAAAAACGAGATTCCTAAAATCGGATTTAGCAGGGGATAAGGGGGGTAGTTATGACGCATGTTGAAGTCTCCTACCGCAAAATATTTCTGAATGCTGAGTCCGATCGTTTTTGCAAGAAGCGGAAGAATGTGTCCTTGATTGACGTCGGGATTTAATATGGATATTGACGAAGTTCTGGAAACATAATGTTCAGGATGAAAATAGAAAAAATCCAGAAGCATGGGTGCTGCCGTGACAAACATAGCGATCGCGAATGTGGCAATGTGCTTCCAATATTCCGCGAGAAAATTTTTATAAGTAATTATCAGGAACGCGAGGAGTACGATCATTACGAGCGGGGAAACCCTAAAGGCTATGTATGTATGGACACCGAGGCCGTAAATAAGGCCGGCAATGATGAAATCGTGGATCTTTTTTGTTCTTAAGCCGCGGAAGATGAAATAAAACGTAAAGACAAGGATCATCGGAACCATGATTGCCCGAAAGCCGATTCTGGAAAAATTTATCGCCCAGTATGAAAAGGTGACAAAATACGCTCCCAGCAGCGCGGCGATATAGCTTTGCAACAGCTCATAAGTTAGCAAAAACACGCCCAGAACGGTAAGCGTGCCGAATATTATCGAAGGGAGTTTGAGTGCGAAGGTTGTGCTGCCGAAAAATTTTATGGAAAGCGCCTGAATGTTTATGAAAAGTCCCTCACGCCCGTTATTAGTTTCATAGAAAAGTTTGTATTCGCCTGTTTTGTTTGCTATTTGTGCGTCAACACCATTTTGCGCTTCATCCGGATATATTCCGTAAGGTATATTTTCGATGTTTGCCACTCTTAGAATGAACGCTGCTGCAAGCATTGCTAAAAGTGCCCAGATGACAAGGCGTTTTGGTCTGTGGTGCTTGTTTTTATTTTCCATTTTATTTTCTGTGTCTATTTTCTGATTTCAAAAACGAACTATCAGGTTGAAACTGATATAATTATACCACTTTTTAGGATAATTGAAATCTTTTTGTTGTTTTATCTGATTTCCATATGTATAAATTGTTTTTGTTTTATGGTATAATTGTGGCATATACACGATAATCGTTAAAAATTTTAATTGATAACGAAAACTATATGTCTACGAGAGATAGTGTTATTAGGGCTGCAACAGAAAATAATTTGGAAAAAACAAAAAACATTGAACAGAAATCGCGGGATTTGATAGTGGACATTATTAGGCCACATATCGGGGATATTTTTGCGAAAGAAATTTGGTGGGAAGAAAAAAGCGCAGAGGATAAGAATTTGTTTCTTAATGATGTTTTGGAAGAGCTGCTGAAAAGCAGCAAGGCTGCCGAAGAAATTTTTGACAAGATTCTGGAAAGTCAAAGGCAGGGCAAATTTTACAATATAACGCGTGAAAACATTGACTTACTCTGTAAGGAGGTTGATTTTCTGTTTGATAAGGAAAAAAATCCAGTATATGAATCTGATCAAGAGCCGGAATCTGAACCGCCTCAAAAACACGAAGAACCCGAGAGTTCAATCAACGAAAAACTGCTCTCCTGCGAAATACTTTTCGGAGATATTGATACCAAAAAAGCTGTGGACGCAGTTAAAAACTTTAAGAATGCATTTACAAAAAAACTTGATGACGTGGAAGCGTGTGGAAAATATGAAAAGTTTGAAAAAAATGATATAATTAATGAAGCAATGAGAGAACTTCTCAGAAAATTGCTTTTTAAGGCAGCTGAAAAAAAGAAAATATTCTTAGATGATTCATTAGTTAAAGATGAGTTCATAATGAATTTTCTTAAAAAACACAAACTTTTATATAAAACAAATGGATGATGAAATAAGAAAAATAAGAGACGAGGAAATCAAAAAAACGGTTGACAGTTTTGAACCTGAACCAAGGAATGACGATGGTGAAGGGACGGCTAATAGTGCACATAAGGATAAGAATAAGAAAGCAGAAAAGCCAGACATTTTCAAAGAATCAAAAGATCAAGCATTTGAAAAAATAAAAAACCTTTCTTCAATACGCAAAAAAATATTATCAGCGTACAACGCCGACAGCAGGCTTAAAAATGCCGGAATAAGCGAAGAATATTTTTTGGATGATGTGCTAAACTATGCTCTGCGTTATAACAAGCATTCTTCTAGAAGAGGAAGAAAATCTGCCGCATATAACATGTTCATCAATGTTGCAATGGATATTCAAAACGGCAAAAACGGCGATATATCCGAAGATTTAATCAAAGAATTGGACTTGAGTGTGTTTAGAGCTATAAATGTAAGAAAAAGAGAACTTTTAAGGAGTGAGAAATCAGACAAAAAAGACGAAAAAAAGGAAAAGTACCCTTTTAAAACAGGAGATATCGTGAAAGTCAAAAGAGAATCGGGACAAATTGAAGATGACTGGAAGATAGAATCAATCGATGAAAATGGGAACGTGATTGTTAAAAAAATAAACGGAAAAGAAACAATTTACATAGCTTTGAGTATCGAAGAGCTTAAAGAATGGAACACAGATTCAGAAGAAAAAGAAAAAAAAGATACTATTTCTGAATATGAAGAAAGCATTAAAAATGTCAACAATTATGAAGAATTGTTGAAAGTTTTCAGTCCGAAAGAAAAGGTCAATGTGAAAAGGACGGAGAAAACATACAACTACACGACCGATGAAATCATTGAGAAGCTGAATAAGATCCATAACGGAGAACTCAGTCTTGAAGATACCCCGAAAATTCCGGGACTCAGAGAAAAACTAGAGGAAATAGTATCAGCTGAAAAGAAAGAGAAAGAAAAACAAAGAAGAGAAAGGGCTATGAAAATTAACAAAATAAAAGCCGAGGCTGCCGATTTGCGCAAAGAATATCTCAAGATTGACTATGAAAAAAATTCGGCGCTGCAACGCATCAGAAAATTTTTCTCAAACAAGGATGACGAAAGGTTTTATGTCGGAAAAGACATGCAAAAAGACAAAAAAAGGATGAGGTCATATGAAGCCGATTATGATATTGCATGGGCAAGAGCCCAGTACGACAATAAACTTTTTGATCTTAAAAATCTTCTTATTGAAGATGCCAAGGAAAGAGGTGTGTCTGATGAAGAACTAGTAAATATTTATGCCGAGTTTAAGATAGAGGAAAGAATAACGATGGCTGATGAGCATGACATGATTAAGGCTGAATTTTTATATAGCATGGATGATAAATCGAAAGTGGAAAGAGCATATTATAAAACCAGAAACTTTATTGCCGAAAAAGCAATCGGAATCACAAAGAGGTATCAAAAATTGCCACTCGGGGTTAAATTGGGGATAGGAGCTGGCCTTTTAGGCACAGGAGGATTATTAGCTATGACCGGAGCAGGAGTTGGAATGGCGGCAGGCGCTTTAGGGGTTGCAGTTACATCAAAGAGGATTTTTACAGGACTTACGACTGGCGTTGGCACTTCTCTTATGCTTGAAGCCAAGGGTCAGATGAAAGACAGAGCAAGAGTTGAAGCAGAAAAGCAGGTATTTTTGGAGGAAATAAAAGAATTGAGTCCGGAAGATAGGTATGAAAAACTTGAGGAAAGAATAAAGAGTATTGCAGTCAATTATAAAGGTTATGAGGTAACGAGAATAAAAAATCAAGATCTCAGGCAATTGGCTGCCGGGGCCACTGTTGGAGCTTTACTGGGCAGTGGAGCTGTTTCTGAGTTCGTGAAATGGGTGTCCGGCAGCGTTTCTGATTATTTTGACTTTGAAAAGAAAGTTGTCACGGGAGCTAAAGACGCTAGCGTTCCTGTTGTCGGCGCTGCGGAAACGCATGATGACACAGTACATCTTAAGGAAGCAATGGAGCCCAAGATATCTTCGCAAACTTTGACGATCGAGAAAGGAAGCAGTATCGAAGGAACCCTGATCAAATATCTTGAAGAAAAACATCCTGAAATAAGCACCAGAGAAAGAGGAGAAGTAGCTCACAGAATGTGGCTGGATTACATGGATGAGAAGAAGAATGAAATTGTAGGAAGAGTAGGATTGGATGAATACAATAAAATGCTTAAGGATGGAATGGTTAATGTAAAACCCGAAACAATTCTTGCAATAGATGAAAGTAATGGTTTGAGGCTTGGATATATTGGCGATAAATTTACTCATCTTGAACAATATGGTGCGCCGGAACAGTCGGTGGACAGCGCTAGCATGCCAGCTGACCAAACCGCCGCAGAGAAAGTTGAAGACATGCGTGCTAGCCGGGAAAATGATTTTTCAAGAGCCGAAGCGGACGAGGTACGTAAAGACGTGATTCACGATCTTGAACAGAAGCGGCAATCACTTGAAGAGGAAATTTCCGAGAAGAAGGTTGAGCATTATAAGATGGTTGTCGAACATGACAGGCAGGAAAGTGGCAGGGGCAGGGGACTTTTCAGATCTTATGGCGTAGATAGCGATCTTAATGAGGCCAAAGAGGTTGCAGCAGCTGAGCAAATTTCCGAAATGGAATCCAAGCTTGAGTATGTTAATTCTGATCTCCACAAATTCTTGGATGAAAAAGGAATTTTGGACAGTCCCGACACAAAAGCAAGCTCTTTAAAGCTTAAAGATTCGATATTTGCCGAAAGAAGTGAGCTTTTTGAGCAACTTCAGAACGACAATGTACTTGTTGCCGATGTGATAAGCTCTTCGGAAGCAAAAAATGAATTTTTAGCCAAACTTTCTCCCGAGAGTAGACAACATTTTGAACAGCTCATCAAACTGGTTCCGCCAAGATCGGAAAGCGCATTTCAGGCCGGCGATACTTTTCGCAGATGGATCGCACGAGTTATCATTGAGTCGAAGCTGACCAAATAGTAATGATGAAATTAAGTTTTAATTCTAAAGAAAAATATGACAAAACAAAATGATAATACAAACACGCAATCGCAAGCGCTTGCGCAGTTGATGAAGGATCTGGGAATGAATACTCTTCCTCAAGATAAGCAAAACGAGCTTCTCATCAAGATGACAGAAGTTCTACTTAAGAGAATTTTTATTGAAACTATGGATAAGCTTGGAGAAAAGGGCCGCGAAGAATATATGAAAATGACCGAAGAAGGCAAGGAGGTTACTCCGGAACAGGTGGAGGCGTTTTTCAAGGAAAAGATCAAGAATTATGATGGAATGATAAAAGGTGTTATTGAGGAGTTTAAGGAAGAAATGATGACAACTGACAGCAAGCAATCGACAATTGCCGCACCGGAGCAAAACGCGGGTGTAAATCAGCCAGCATCAGATGGCCAGCAAGCACCTGCCGGTGGCCAGCAGTTGCCGAACGATAATCAGTAATCAGCAAAAATATGGAACCAATAAAAAGCAATCTGGAACCTATTGAAGAAAGCGACCTTAATTTGAAAGAAAAGCTAAAGGGAATAGAGCCGAAGCCCCTGCAGGAGAAAACGCCTGTTCCTTTTGCTGCAGAACGTGAAATTCCCAAGGAAATAGCCGCCGGAGAGAAAAATAATGCATATTCGCAAATTCTTTCGAAAATTCAGGCACAAAATGCACAGGATTTTGATAAAGATTCTGTTGAAAGCGATGCGCATGCCGCCTTGCATATAACTGATGCGGATTCCCAGGTGCAGCACTTGGTTGATCTTGCCCAGCAGAAAGGCGTTTTTCATGCCGTAAAAGTGGCGCAACATATGGAGGATAATTACATTCTCGATACTTTTCACGATAAATTGCTTGCGAAGGAACTTCACGACGCATTGGTTGCGAAAGGAATGATAAAAGAAATATAAGCAATTTTCGATTTCGATTTATTAATTTTCAACCAAATCTTAATCTCCGAATGACAAATGATTAAAGATTAACATTGAGCATTTGACAGTCGGGTGTTAGCCGAGAATTAAACATTAGAAATCGAATTCTGGACATAATAAAAGAGATAAAACGAAAATTAAAACATAAATGAATCCCATCGATCTGAATATAATTCTTATTCCTTTGGCTGCTATTTTGTCTGCGGTGGCTTTTGTGAGCGGAGTTTTTTTGGTTTTGAGGAGTTATCTCAGCTATCGAGCGCAGATAAGCCGTTCGATGAATATGGACCTTGAAATTGTGAGAGTCACGAAGATATTCAAGGAGAAAAAAGATATGTCAGCGGCAGCGGAAGCGAGCGCCTGGAAAGAAGAAATAGGCGCAATGGAACAACTTCTCACCTCTCTTTCAAGCATTCGCGAGAAAAAATCCTGGCTTGCGCATCTTTTGTACAGCGAACCTTATATAGCGCTCGAAATCGCCAATCCTGCCGGAAACGAAGAAATAACATTTTACATGGCGATTCCCAGCAAATTTCGCGACAGTATAGAAAAACAGGTTCACAGCTATTTTCCGCATGCTTCCATGGAAAAGATTACTGATTACACGATTTTTTCTCCGGGAAGCTTTACTGCGTGCGCATCGCTTGGACTTAAAAAATCCTATGCGCTTCCGATTAACACATATGAGAATATGGAAGTGGATCCCATAGGCGAAATTTCCAATGCGCTGAGCAAGCTTCAATCTGAAGGAGAAGGTGCTGCCGTGCAATTAATCTTGCGCCCGGCAGGAAAGAGTTGGAAGAAAGCAGGGCTTTCAATTGCTCACAGAATGCAGCAGGGCAAACAGCTTAAAAATGCTCGCTCGGATTCAATTGCGATGGATCTAGGAAAGGGTGTCGTGCAGGTCATTCAAAACAAGCCAGTCGACAAAGTGCTAGAAAAAGAAAGCGTGCAGCTTACTCCGGAAGAGCAGGAACTTGTCAAAAAGATAGAACGGAAATCAAGTAAAACCGGTTTCAGAGTCAATTTGAGGCTGATCGCTTCGGCAATGACTCAGCAAAGGGCTGATGAGATCCTTTCGCACATGGAAAATTCCTTTGCGCAGTTCGAGCTTAACGAATCGAATCATTTTTCTGTACAAAAGAGAATAAAAGATAAAAAAATCGCCTTCGATTATATCTTTCGAAATTTTGACGAAGAAAATTCCGTCATTCTTTCGACTGAAGAGATATCGAGTATTTTTCATTTTCCTATTTCTACTACCGAAACTCCCAAAATCAAATGGCTGAAAGCTGGAGCCGCGCCTCCGCCACTCAATATTCCGAAAGAAGGAATAGTTCTTGGATATAACGACTATCGGGGGGTAAAAACTGATATAAGACTTTCCGATGTTGACAGGCGCAGACACCTATACGCTATTGGTCAGACTGGCACCGGAAAATCGAATTTTCTCCAAGAAATGGCGAAGCAGGACGCGCGAGATGGAAAGGGCTTTTGTTTTATTGATCCGCATGGAGATGCGGTCGAGGATATTCTTACTGCGATCCCCAAAGAACGCGCCGAAGATGTTATTATTTTTGATCCCTCGGATGTGGAAAGACCGTTTGGCCTCAATATGCTCGAATATGATTTTGCCCATCCCGAGCAGAAAACGTTTGTTATAAACGAAATGATCGGAATCTTTGACCAACTTTATGACCTTAAGGCGACGGGTGGACCGATGTTTGAACAATATGTCCGCAACGCGATGCTTCTTATTATGGAAGATCCTGAAACCGGATCGACGCTTATGGAGATTTCAAAAGTTTTGGCGGACGAAGATTTCAGGAGAATGAAGCTTTCAAAATGTAAAAATCCGGTGGTTGTGGATTTTTGGGTCAAGGAGGCTGAAAAGGCGGGCGGGGAAGCGGCGCTTGCCAATATGGTTCCCTACATTACCTCGAAACTTACAACATTCGTTTCGAATGACATGATGCGGCCGATTATCGCACAACAGAAAAGCACTTTGAATTTCCGCCAGATAATGGACGAGGGCAAGATTCTTCTGGTGAAACTTTCAAAAGGCAAAATAGGGGAAATAAACGCACATCTTCTTGGAATGGTAGTGGTTGGAAAGATTCTCATGAATGCTTTGGCGCGAAGCGATACTCCCGAGGATCAGCGCAAGGATTTTTATCTGTATCTTGATGAATTCCAAAATGTTACGACGAATTCCATTTCGCAAATTCTATCAGAAGCGAGAAAATATAGGCTGTGTCTTGTGATTGCGCATCAGTTCATCGGGCAGCTCAAGGAAGAAATTCCCAAAGCTGTTTTTGGCAACGTCGGTTCCATGGTTGCGTTCAGAGTGGGACCTGAAGATGCGGAATTTTTGCAAAAACAATTTGAGCCGATTTTCGGCGCCAGCGATCTTGTTAACGTGGACAACTACAATTGTTTCGCGAGAGTTTTAATAAACAGCGAACTGTCCAAGCCGTTCAATATGAAAACATATCCTCCGACAAACGGAAATCAGGAAATTGCCAATTATCTCAAAGAGCTTTCAAGGTTGAAATTCGGGCGTGATGTGAACATTGTAAACAGAGAAATCATGGAAAGGGCGAAATTTGTGCGACAAGCGATAAAGAATGCTTAATTTATAGGCTGTTTTATCATTTGCTAAACTCGATTATTTCATGACAAAAAATGGCTATGCTGAGCCGTTTTTTGCTGCACTATTGACTTTTTTATGATTTTGGTGTATAATTAAAGAATATGTGGTACGCAGCAGCACAAGACATGAATGAAACGCAGCGCGCCTCCGACTGATCGGAGGCGCGCTTTTATAGTTGAATATCAAAATTGTACTCTACAATGCTATTGAAATAAGACTATCAGATGTCGCTACATATGCGGTAGTATCTTGATTGTTAACTGAAAAGGATATGGCATTTTTTATTTTTTCACTGAAATATTGTTTTATGATTGATCCGCTTGCTTTGTCGTATTTAACAAGTCTTGAATTTTCAAAATCGAGCGCATAGAAGAACTGCGAATTTAATGAAGTATAAATTCTGTTGAATTTTATCGGAGTGTTTGATTGTTCCAATTGAAAATCTTGCCGGCTTCCTTTAAATAGTTTTACAACTTCTTCATCAATGGCGCAATAGATGTTTTCATCGATGATCATGTCGTTGACCGGGGAAAGCATTATTTTATCTTTCAGCCAAGCAGTCTTTTCACCGAATCCGCCTGTTGCTCTCGGATATCTGTATATCTCAGAATTTGCCGGATCAAGAACATAGAGATATGTCATATATGTCCCGATAAACAAGGACGAAGGATTTCCCTCGATGTTTATGGTGTTTGCGGCGAATCGCGAAGAGACAGGGCTGAAAGACACGACGTTATTCTTGTCCGTAATAATGAACACCAAGGCCAAATCTTCCATATAGGTTGCCTTTACGGGATTCTTTGCTTCTTCGGGAAGCGGATGTTCTTTTTGTTCTTGGCCATTGATCACTATGACGTTTTCCTTTGTGACGGCCACTACGCTATCGCCGGTCGCAAGAGCGCTCACGATGCCGCTGCGGGAAATGATCGTCCTTTCATCGGGCGTAAGATTCATATTTTTTTCACTTGCAAGCGGGGTTTCGCCGAAAATTGGAGCGGATTGCACAGGCTCTTCGGCTGTCTGCGTTTCCTCAGGTTGTTTGTTCAACCAGCTTGCGATGAAAAAAGGTATGATGACTATGGCAGCGATTGCAACGGACGCGGATATTTTTTGTTTGAGACTAAAGGATTCGAAAAGTTTTTTTATCTTCGAAAAATCCGGTTTGATCGATACGTTGTTTTCTTCGGTAATTTCGTCTGCATTTTTCCCGTCAAATGTACAGCGATTTTCTCTTTCGAATATTTTCGGCAAGTTCTCGGTTTTATTTTTTGCTTCGCGCAGGAATGTCTTCTGTTTTTCAAGATACCTGGAAAAGAATTTGTTTTCATTTTTTGCGACAATCTGTTTTTTTTCATTTCTCATTGCGTTGTCGCGATCTTTGAAGATTGAAACGAAATTTGAATCTTTAGTTGTCGTTTTTTCTTTTTCGCTGCCGGCAATTTTATTGTTGGCAAGATTTTTTTGATGCTCGATTATCGCCAAGTTGAGTTTTTCCCTGAAGCTTAATCTGGGTTCTTCTTCTGTTTTTGCCTGCTGAATATCCCGGATTTTTTCTAGCGTCTGCGGCCTTACCGAAATGGCGTTGTTTCTTTTTTCTTCAGAATGTTCTTTTTCCCTTTGCTTTTCAAGCAATTGAGCCTCTCTTTCTTTTTCAAGGCGCGTTTTTTCCTCATGTTCTTTCAGTATTTTATCCCTCTCTTCCTCTTCTTTTTTTTGCCGAATCAGAAGCTGCTCGCGCTCTTTTTCTTGCTGCTCGAGTTTTTTCTTTTCTTCAGCTTCGGCCAGGGTTTTTTGTTCTTTCTTTTTTAGTTCTTCCTCTATTGCCGCTTGCTTTCTTTTGTTCCTCTCAATTTTTGCAAGCTCAATTTTTTTAGACACATTTCTTTTCAAAAGGGATGCGCGTCCTCCCAAATATATTTTAAAACTGTACCAGTTTTGAGCCAATTTCTCCTTGGCGATATTCCAATAGATGTAAGCTTTTCCGCCACCGGCAACCTCACCGGGCTCTCCCTGGACATAGATATGACCGGTTTTTTTGTCCGTATATTCCGTTTCTCGCTCAGGTTTTTTGGGCTCTTTTTCCAGGTGTTCCGGAGCAGCCGCAGAAACGGCTTTTTCATATGTTTTTCTGCTGAAAAAATTCTCAGTCCTTATGACGTTTTTTTTGTCTTCGGGTATTTTCACTTCAACAACTTCTTTTTCCTTAGTTTCCACTACAAGGGAAGCGATCATTTCAAGTTGATTGGATAGAGCTGTTTTGAGGAACTGGACGAATTTCTTATTTTCGAAACGCTCAAAATTCTTCCTGAGCTGTGCGGGTGAAAGAATGTGAAAGATATCTTCAGAAGTTATGAGCATGCGGTCGTCTTTTTCCAGTCTTCCGCTGGAAACGTTGACAAATGTTTTAAGCGGATGAGGCTCTGCGGAATCCGAAGCAATACCATCGCTTACATCAGAAAGCGTTCCTCCTCGATAAAGAAATATTTTTGCCCCTCCCGCGATGCTGAAGTGTGCGTTATTTTTTTCGAAAACGCAGATTGCGGCGTTGAGTTTGCCGAGCCATTCTATGTTACCGTGCTTGGCGAGTTCGGAAAGCGCCATATTTACCTTATGGAGCGCGCTGTCCAGACTTTCACTGACGGAACGCTTTGGGTTTATGTAATATTCTTTCTTAAGTACGGAAGTAAGGAAGTTTACGATATATGCCGAATCTTCACTGTATTCCTTTATCTCAAAAAAACCTACCAACAGGCCCAGAGGTTGTTGGTAGACATTTTCAGGCGCGTATTCAAACAGTTCCACATACGGCTTTAATGAGGAATTGTTGACAATCAAAATAGGGGAAACGTTTTTTTCCAGCTCTTTTATCACATCTTTGTTTTTATTATGGTTTCTTGAAGGCACTCGTGTCTTTCCCATGGCGCTATATTTCATACTATAATGTAGCGGATAAAATACCTCAAGTCCCTGCTTATATGATATAGTAAATTGATATTGGGCGCAATAAAGCTGTTTTGAGGCGCAAATTTGCTAAAGAAGTCGGAGGGCTGTATAATGGCTGTAAAGATGCGCCAAATAAAGCGCCAGTTCCGAAATTATATTATCTTCAAAGGGAAAAGGGACAGATTTTTAATAATTTTAAATAAGCGGATCTTCAGTGAGGGAAACTCACTTGCAGTTTCGCAATCAGATATGTCGGAGGCACTAGAAACACTTTTTGGTTCGAAAGCAAAAACGAGATTGTTGCGATTTTTTCTCATGAACCCGGAGAAACAATACAGCGCGGCGGAAATTGCCAGAAAAAATATGCTTTCCCCGGCTGTCGTCAAGAAGGAAATAAACGATTTAAAAAAAATCAAATTTATCTCCCAACATTCCAGAAAAAGTGTGAAATATTATGCCTTAGATCAAAGTTTTCATCTTTTTTATGAACTGAAAAGTCTGTTTGCCAAATCTTCTTCTTCGCCGCAATGCAAAAGTTTGGCAAAATTAAAAAATATTGGTGATGTCAAATTGGCACTTATCAGCGGAACTTTTCTTAACTATCCAAAAAGCAAAGTAGACATGGTTTTGGTGGCGAATAATGTGAATCGCAACAGGCTGAAAAATGTCATGAACAGTCTGGAGGCGGAGGTTGGCAAGGAAATAAGTTTTGTCTTGATGACCAGCGAAGAATTCAAATATCGCGTGGATATGCTTGATCGTTTTCTGCTCGATTTCATAGAAGGGGCGTATACCGAACTTATCAACAAAATCCCCGGATTTAAAAGAATTATTTTGGGAAAGAAGAAATACTAGATTTGCAAATTCGTGGCATATGAAGATCAAGAACAAGTTTTATGACAGGAATTGCCGGTCGGAGCGTTGATGTGAAAAACGAAAAATTATTTAAATCATACTATGCTTTCATACGTTGCCATTGCCATCCTTCTTTTTTTATCTGCTGCTGTCCTGTGGTTTGTTTTTGATCTGAGAAAGAATATAAAACTTTCACATGATGACAGGCAGCAGAGCGAAAGGCTTGCCGCGATGCAGGAATCAATGAGGCATATTTTGGAAGAAAACAGGGAACTTCGCCGTGAAATAGACAAGAAACTGTCCGAAACTCACCACGCTTCGAGACAACAGATGAATCAGACGATTCGCACGGTTCAAGGAATAACCGGACAGTCAGCGAAATTAATCGGAGATGTGACGGAAAAACTTGCGAAACTTGATGAAACCAACAGGCAGGTCATAAATTTTTCAGCGCAACTTCAGAATTTGCAGGATATCCTCAAAAATCCTAAACAGCGCGGAGTGCTTGGCGAATATTTCCTCGAAGAGACGCTGAAAAATGTTTTGCCGCCGAATGCGTATAAAATGCAGTACGGCTTTAAAGATGGAGTAATAGTGGATGCAGCTATCTTTTTGCAGAATAAGATTATTCCAATCGATTCGAAATTCTCACTCGAAAACTACGAGCGCATATTGAATTCTCGGGATAACGAAGAAAGGGAGAAATGGGAAAAAATGTTCAAGCAAGATCTGAAGAACAGGATTGATGAAACGTCGAAATATATAAGGCCTGAAGAGAATACGATGGATTTTGCGTTCATGTTTATCCCGTCAGAAGCTATATATTACGACCTTCTTATAAACAAGGTTGGCGCGGCGCAGATAAACACCAGAGATCTTATCGAGTATGCGTTCAGGGACAAAAAAGTCATAATAGTTTCTCCAACTTCTTTTTTCGCGTACCTTCAGACAGTGCTGCAAGGATTGAGAGCTCTTAAGATAGAGGAAAGCGCCAAGCAAATCAGGAACAATGTCGAAAAGCTTGGCAAACATGTGGCGGCATATGATGAATATCTCAAAAAGATCGGCGGAAGTCTCGGTACGACGGTGAATCATTTCAATAATGCGCATAAGGAATTTGAAAAGATTGACAAAGATGTAGCACGGATCACCGAAGGGGAAAGAGTGATAGAGCCTCTCGTTTTGGAAAAGCCCCAAGAATTGGCCTGATCGAATTATGTTTTCAAATGCGGGTAAATTTTTCCTAGAAAATGATGCTAAACAGATTTTTTTCGCAGGAATTTTTCAAAAGTGGCCTTGTACACTGGGTTTTTATAGGGGCGCTTCTGCTTAATGCGTTAAATTGGGGACTTATTGCTTTTTTCATAAGGCCGGTTGATTTTTTTATAATACTCCACTATAATGTATACTTCGGGGTGGATGTGATTGGGGACTGGTGGCAGGTGTATTTTTTGCCTTTTATTGGACTTTTAATCATGCTAGTTAACGCGATACTGGGATATGTTTTCTACCAGCAAAAAGAGCGTCTTATTGCTCATCTCTTGATGTTGGCAACATTCATCATCCAGGTCGGGATAACTATCGCGGTAGCAAGTCTCTTGATAATCAATTACTAATTTCCGTTAGCTGATTTGCCGTCTGAACTTTGTTTTCTGGTTTTCCAGTTGTTTTCAGAAAACGGAAATTTTTAATCGAACATTTTTATTCATGTTTAAATTTCCTGATCCTAGAACCAAGGATCCGCGCGAGCGGAAAGTGCAAAGAATTTTGGAAGTAATTCCGGGTTCTTTGACTTGGTTTACGCTTGTGGGCATGATTGTGCTTTCGGCTTTGAAACCTATTTGGGTTGCAATTTTTATTATAACTTTTGACATCTATTGGCTGTTCAGAACCATTTTCATAGCTTACTATTCGGTGGTCGCGTATTTCAGATTCAGGGAAGGGAAGAAGATAGATTGGTGGGAAAGATGCCAAAACATTGAAAATCCGAAAAAATATGCGCAGATGCTTTCTGAAAGAATAGAAACTTTCAGGCAGAATATGAAAGAAATAAGGTCTTTTTCCAAAAGGCGTAAAATTCGGAAAGAGATCAAAAAAATGCGGGTTTTTCTCAAAGAAGTCGAAGATATCGGATCTTCCGGTACTGAGATTCTTGATTGGAGAAAAATCATCCATGTTGTTCTTCTGCCGACCGCGAACGAAGGGGCTGAAATAATCGAACCCGCGATCCAGGCAATTGCTGATAGCAATTTTCCCAAGCAACAGATGATTATCCTGCTTGCCACAGAGGAAAGAGAAGAGGAAAGCCAAAGGCTTGAAAAAGTTAATTATCTGCAAAACAAATTCAAGGGAGTATTTAAAGATTTTCTGGTAACGACACATGAAGTTGCTCCGGGAGAGTTGAAGTGTAAGGCTTCGAATGCTGCTTATGCCGCCAGAAAACTTATGAAATATCTGGATGAGCGCAACATTGATTACAAACGTGTCATATTTTCCAATTTTGACTGCGACAGCGTATGCCATCCGCAATATTTCGCGGCTCTTACTTACGCATATATAACCGATCCTAAACGGTTGCAAAGATCATATCAGCCTCTTCCGATGTATCACAATAATCTTTGGGACACTAATGCTTTTGTGCGCGTCATTGTGACCGGTTCTTCATTTTGGCACATGTTTCAAAGCACTCGTGCCCAGATGGTCACATTTTCTTCCCATAGTGAACCTTTTGATACTCTCGTCAAGGTAAATTTCTGGCCACTCAACATGATCAGCGAAGATTCCATCATATATTGGAAGTGCTTCAGCTATTTCAATGGAGACTACAAGGTTAAGCCGATCTATCTGCCGGTGTCGCTGGATGCTGTGCTGGCACAGACATATTGGAAAACGATAAAAAATCAGTATAAACAAAAGAGACGCTGGGCATACGGAATAGAAAATTTTCCCGTTATCATGCGAGCTATTTGGCCGAACAAAAAAATATCGTTGTGGAGGAAGGTTCAAATAGCGGCAGAAATGCTCGAAGGACACCATTCATGGGCGACGTCGCCATTCATCCTCGCTTTTTTGGGATGGCTGCCTCTTATTATTGGCGGTAATGAATTCAATCAGAGTGTGATAGCGCACAATCTTCCGCTTGTTACCAGATACCTCATGACGATAGCACTGGTTGGCTTGATAACGTCAATGTTTTTAAGTTTCTTTTTGCTGCCTCCAAGGCCCGCCAAATATCCCAGGAAAAGATACATATATATGTTTTCGCAATGGTTTCTGGCTCCCTTCATCGCGCCTGTTCTCGGAGCGCTTCCCGCCATTGACTCCCAGACGCGAATATTGATTAAAAAATACTTCGGGGAATTTTGGGTAACGGAAAAAATAAAAAAATAACAGGCGATATGAATTGGATGCTGTCCGGTTTGATCTATAAGGATGCATAAAAAAATAGCACGCAAATTATAAATTAAGGATAAAAGTGTGAACATCTTTTTTGCGCCTTTTATTACTTCGTTTTTACTGGCTGTTGCATTGCTGGCGGGATTTATTTTTCTCGGCAGGAAGATTAATTTGACAGATTCTAGGAACTCAAAAAGGCATATACACAGTGCCCAAATTTCCCGTCTTGGAGGAATCGCAATAATCATATCTTTCATACTTGCTCTTTTGATCGACAAAAGACTTGTGATAGAAACTCCGCTGCTAGCGGTGATCTTTGTTTCTGGCGCGATTTTAATTTTTGGCTTGGTAGATGATTTTAGGGAACTTTCATGGAAGGCGCAACTGTTTTTTCAAATTATGATCGTGATTTTATTGTATTGCGCAGGAATCAGATTGGAATATATAAGTAATCCTTTAGGAGGTATCATACTTTTTGACGGCACTTTCTGGCAACTTGTGGGATTTCTTTTGGCTTCGGTGTGGGTGATATTCGTCGTGAATGTTTTGAACTGGACAGATGGAATAGATGGCGCAAGCGGAGGGATTTCCATCATCTGCGCTTTGACGATATTTTTTCTAAGTCTCAAACCGGAAGTAAACCAGCCTCCAGTCGGAATAATAACTGCAGCTCTCGTAGGAAGTCTTCTTGCATTTCTGCTTTTTAATTTTCATCCCGCAAAAATTATGGCAGGAACCAGCGGATCAATGTTCATGGGATTTATCTTAGCAGCTCTTGCGATTTTTGCCGGAGCAAAAATTGCAACAACACTGCTTGTTCTCGCTATTCCGGCGCTTGACGCTCTTTGGGTAATATTTGAGAGAATAAGATTTGGGAAATTCATTTTTCATGCGGACAGGCGGCATTTGCATTTCAGGCTTCTCGAGCTCGGCTGGTCGCAAAGGAAAATTTGCATATTATATTATGGAGTAACGTTATTAATTGCACTTATTGCGCTTAATACGAGGATATCCGGTAAGGTGTTGACATTTTTGATTTTTCTGGCTATCATGGCCGTATTTCTCGCGGTTATAAACAAAAAAATTAATACTCAAAAAGAAACACCCAAAACGGAATTTTAAGATGGGCATAAAATTCAGAATGAAAACAAAAATCATAATTTTTTCGGCTATATTGCTGATGAGTCTTTTTTGCCTGGCGGAAATTTCCAAGGCCGAGACGCATATCTATTCGCTTCCGTTTGATGCAAATGTCGCAGGAGAAACTTACGTGTTAGACAGCGATCTAATACTTGATACGGGCGTTGCCATAACTGTTTCTGCTGATGGCATTGTTTTGGATGGAAACGGAAAAAGCATCACTTTCGCCGTCTCTGGTCAGGGGCATGGCATCGCAATAAGTAGTGGTGTCACGGGAGCGGAAATCCTTAATTTTACATTGAATCATGGAAATTATGATCCCAGGGCAGGGGAAATAATTGCTGCTATTCGCTTGAACGGAAACGCATCAAACATTAAAATTCACGACAACAATATAAACATCGTTCATGGAGGTTCCATCGAAAATTCATTCGGTCACGGCGTACAACTTTCCGGCGGATTTGGTACTTCCGAAGGAAATGAAATATATTCAAATGAAATAAATATTGCCGGAACAAGCGGAGGACGCGGAATATCTCTTGATACATCCGGAACTTTTACGGGAACAATCCGCGATAACGAAATTACCTTGACTGGTATAACAAGTGTTCCTGCGGGTTATCCCAGGGCAATATCTCTTCCTTCTCGGGGACCAATAGAAGTTTACGGCAATACCGTAAATATTGATTCCAACTCATCTTTTTCGCAGGGAATATCGCTTTGGAGTTCAGACGGTAATGTTATAAGAGATAATACGATAAATTTGGCGGGCAGAAACAGCAGGGCGATTCTTGTTGACGGAGGCTCGGACAATAACAAGATTTATTCCAACGTTATTAACATAACATCTCAAAACCAGGCAGGAGAAAATTCTGCGGGAATCAGGTTAAGGTACGGATCAAGTAATAATGAAATATATGGAAATACTGTGGATGCTGCAAATTCAAGCGGAATCTGCATGCCAATAAGAGTTGGAGGGAATGAGGGCAACGGAATACCGCTAAATAATATTTTTCACAATAACACACTCTCAAGCCAAAGTTATGTCATATCGCTTGAAGGTGCTTCTCAAAATACTGATTTTTATTCAGATATCATAAACAAAATAGGTGAGGGATATGCGATAAATTTTTACGGGACGGCTTCGGAATTGGTTTTGGACACTACGTTCTCCCATGAGGTTTTCAGTGGCAGTAAGCTTGTGAGGCTGAGCGGGATACAGGGAGAATTATCAACAAGTGGAATTATTTTCTGCCAGTCAATGATAGAATCGCCAGATGTTTTTGTTGGTGCCGGAATACATGATTGGTCGATATCGGACGGGCCTTGTTCTTACGGAGAACAATCTGATACAGTTTCACCGTCAAATCCTTCCGGACTAAACGTCACATGATAAGTAAGTAGCTTTAACATGAAGATGAAAAGCCGGGCTACTAAAATTTTTCTTCTGCCATCATTCATCCTGGTTTCGGCATTGGCTGTGTTTTGGTATGTTTCAAGCCGTGAATACTCGATCTACGGCAACGAGATTGAAAAAATTTCCGTAGAAAACGCTGTTTTTTATGCAGAAATTGTTGCTGATAAAAAAACAAGAGAGGAAGGTCTCAGTGGCCGAAAAAGTTTGTGCAAATCGTGCGCGATGCTTTTTCTTTTTGATAAACCGGAAAAATATGGTTTTTGGATGAAGGGAATGAATTTTCCTATCGATATAATTTGGATCCACGAAAAAAGAATTGTGCATATCGAAAAGAACGTGCCTTATGAATCCTTAGAAATATTTGTTCCAGAAAGCGCGGCGGATATGGTCCTTGAAATAAATGCAGGTTTGTCAGATAAATTTGGCATAAAAAAAGGAGATAGAATCAACATTAAAATCTCTGATTAGAAAAGTTTCCAACCTAAAACCCCGTATTTACGGGGTTTTAGGTTATTTAAAGAAAAAATTTCTCTTAAAAGAACGACAGAAAACTTTTCTAAATCTGTTCTATCGCTAGATAGAAGTTACCCGAGCCGAATATTTCTGCAAATTCTGTAGTTGGCTTTCGTTTAAACTCTTGGATTGTTCAATAGCCTTTTGAATAAGATCCTTTGAGAATTCAATGGATGTGCCAACATGCACCCCACCCGCGTGCTTGGCATTTTTTCTAAGATAATCTTCTATGTATATTTTGTGTTCTTTTGTTAAGGATGAGTCTGGATTTTTCTCGAGATAGTTTGCCGTTGCTCTTCTCGCAAGATGAGTGAGTCCGTCTCCTTGTCCTGCGGTTTCAACGAATGCGCCCTCAGTTTCTTTGCTCGTAGAAGTTGAAGAAACTTCAGGTTTTGCCGTGCCTTCGGAAACTGTTTGCTGGTCAGCTTCATCGCTATCTGAAACAGCTGAAATATCAGCGATTTCTTCAGTGCTTTCAATTTGCGCTTGCTCTTCGATCACGGGGTTTTCACCGCGCTTTGAGTAAGAGTAGATTCCTCCTGCGATTAAAACAACGATTGCAACGCTGATGATGATACGTAGATTATCCTGGAACCATCTTTTAACTTGCTCAAGCTTTTCTGCTGCTTGTGCTTCTGGTGTATGTTCTTCCATAATGACACCTTCCTTTCTAGCTTGCCCGACGTCTGCAAAGACGTAAGGGGCTAAATTTAATGGTTAAATTTCAAAGGACGCTTTCGTTGAAGCTTATTCCGCATAGCGGAAAAATCCTTCAATTATTACCTTTAATTCTATCTTAGCGGAAATTGAGCGTCAACTAGACAAAACAGGCTTTTTTTGGCGTAATAATAGGATTATTTATGATTTTTTGCGGCAGAATGAATGTTGTTTTTTGAAAAATTTTTTATAATTTATAAATTATTTTTTAAAAACATAATAATAAGTAAATTTTTTTAAAATATTTATCGGAAATGATAAAAATTTTATAAATTTATTTAAAAACATTTTTAATGATTAATTATTTTTATGAAATTTTTTTATTCCATTTGTCATTATTTTGATTTTTATTTGTATTTTTATCTGTGGATAACTTTTTTGCATTGCAATTTAAAAAATATTCGTTATAATTATAGACAAGAGAAAAAATTTTGAAAAAATATTTTTTCGTACTTAACACAAAAATAAAAATTAATCCCAATTGAAATAAAAATTTCTTTGGGAAATTCGTTTTAAAATTTTTGCGGGCCACTGCCCCGTATCTTATCTGGAGATATTTTTTCTATCGAAAGAAAAGGTACGGGACAAATCATTCCCGTTCAAACTTTTAAAGCGAACAACTAGAAGGAGGTGACCTTCTCATGGCAAAGAAAAAGAAAAAGGCAGCAAAAAAAACAGTAAAAAAGGCTAAAAAGACTGCAAAAAAAGCAGTAAAAAAGGCTAAGAAAACCAAAAAAAGAAAAAAGAAATAGTCTTCTTTTAATTAAGTTTTTATTTTCCAACTTCATTGTAAGTTTGAAAGTATCAACAAGCTGAAGCCCCCGATATACGGGGGCTTTGGTTTGCTGATACTTTTTAATTTTTTATACGAACACGGACTTGCGCTGCGGCAAATTCTGGCGCGCATTTGATAAATTCATACTCTATTTTTGTCTCAAATGATTTTTTTTAATCTTTAATACTTGGATTTACCTACGCGCTTCGCGATGTGAAGAAAAATTATAATATTTTAATTCTGCACAGCCTGTGTTTGTTTGCCAAGTCTCTTTTAAATGTGATTTTTGCTTTCGGAAAATTTTTTTTGATTGTTTTTGAAATCAAACTTTTTTGTTCGGGACTGATTTCCATAAAACAAGTGACATTTGACAAGTGACATGTGACCAGCATTTTTTTTATTTGTTTCAATAATTTTTCATAATGTGCAAGACCATGCTTTCGACTGTAAAGTGCTGATTTTGGTTCGTAATTTTTCACGTCCCTTGAAGCAGATTCATATAGTCTTTTTGAGAGATAAGGAAGATTGCTGACAATGATCAATGAGCGATTATCGGCGATTAGGGGCAGTGTTGGCGAAAGAAGATCTCCTTTTAGAAACTTTATTTGCTTATCGACGTCGTGAATTTTGGCGTTTTTCTTTGCGATTGTTAATGCTTTGTCCGATATGTCGGTGGCATAAAATTTGGCTGATTGCGATTTGTTATTTTTCGACGCTATTTTTTTTGCGATTGAAATTGCAATATTTCCCGAACCGGTTCCCACATCAATTATGCTTAATTCGTTTTTTTCATTTTTTGATTCTTGGAGTACATTGTCTACAATTAGTTCTGTTTCGGGGCGGGGAATAAGCGTATGCTTATTGACCAAAAAATCCAGTCCATAAAACTCCTTGCAACCCGTGATATATGCAATAGGCTCTCCTTTTATTCTTCTTTTTATCAATTTATTGATTTTTGATTGCTGATTATTGTCTATTAAAAATTCAGGATGCGCTAAAATAAACTCCCTCGGTTTTCCGAGGGAATAGGCTAGAAGTATTTCCAGATCAAGAGCGTTTATTTTATCAGCCCATTCTTTTGTTGCATTTCCAATGTTTGTCATAATTAAAAAAATATAAACACCAAAACAAGAAATGACATGAAGCGAAAATGCCGGTTGTATTTTTATTCTTGAGTTATTTTTTCATCCTTAATTTGATGTCCTCCTCGATAAGCGCACTGATTATCGGATCGAGATTTCCATCAAGGATTGTGTCGATATTGCTCCACGATCTCTTTATGCGATGATCCGTGATTCTGTCCTGAGGAAAATTATATGTTCTGATCTTCTCGCTGCGATCTCCCGTTCCAACCTGACTTTTTCTTTTGTCGCCCAATTCTTTGGCGCGTTTTTCTTCCTCCAGCTGCAAAAGCCGTGAGCGCAAAACTTTCATCGCTTTATCCTTGTTTTTGTGTTGTGATTTTTCATCTTGGCAAGACACCACCAATCCTGTCGGAAGATGGGTTATGCGTACTGCGCTCATCGTTGTATTTACCGACTGACCTCCCGGACCGGAGGAAGCAAAAGTATCTATGCGAAGGTCTTTTTCATTAAGCTTGAGTTCCACTTCTTCGGCTTGCGGAAGCACTGCGACAGTTGCCGTGGATGTATGCACTCTTCCCATTTTTTCAGTTTCCGGAACTCTCTGTACCCGATGGACTCCCGATTCAAATTTTAGCTTACCGTATACATTTTTGCCGTTAATTTCAAAGACGATTTCCTTGAATCCTCCCAATTCCGTTCTGTTTGAATTAAGGACGGAAATTCGCCAACTGTTCATTTCAGCATATTTTGAATACATGCGGAAAAGAGAAGCCGCAAAGAGAGCGGATTCATCTCCGCCGGCACCAGCCCGAATTTCCATGATGACATTTTTGCTGTCATTGGGATCTTTCGAAAGAAGCATCATTTCAATCTTTTTTTCAAGAGTTTCCTTTTTTCGTGAAAGCTCAATATTTTCGTCCATTGCCATCTTTTTCATTTCCTCATCTTCTTCGGTATTGATTAATTCTGCATTATTTTTCATGTCACACTCTATTTTCTCGAATCTATCTATTAAACTCATCAAATCCTGCATTTCAGCTTGCTTTTTGCCAAGCTCAGCCATTTTTTGAGGGTCGGAAAGAATCTCAGGTGAGCTGAGTTGCTTGGTAATCTCTTGATATTCATTTTTTACCGATTCGAATTTCATATGAATTGATTTTTTATTGTTGTTCAGGTTATAATAAATATATAATTATAGCTTAATTAAAGCAATAGGTCAACATTTCCAATAAAGGAGGTAAGGTATATGCGCCAATCGGCAGGTTTTCAATGGAAATGCGAGATGTGCGGCGATGAGGAAAGAACGATGGATCCGAAACGTCCACCCAAATGCAAAAAATGCGGTATAGGTATGATAAGGAAATATGAGTTCAAGACTCCAAATAGAACAAAGAATCAGCTCAGGAAGCATTGAAATGTTGTCCATCAAGTCGGAAGAAATCACGCGTGATTTCTTCCGACATTTTCTTCCTACTGCAAATCTTTTTTGAGCCAAAGTGTAAAGAGGAATTTAATTAATAAATTATAAAATCTTACTATGAGTGAAAATTTTTTTTCAGGTGCGCATTTAAATGTAGTTGAAGGAGGCAAAGAAAGAGTAAAATCTTTCGAAAATTTGGAGAAAGAGGCGATGGCATATATGCTTGCGTACAATAGTTTTGTGTATTGCTATCGTGATCGCAGCAAAGACATAGCGGAGCTGAGTAAAAATCTGGAAAGGGCAACAGTGGCAATAAGGAGCAATTTATTCGGAGGAAGAGGCGGATCATTAATGGAGCAGTCTTCCGTGATACAACTGAAAGCCGACAGATGCACGGAAGAAGAAATTGACAGATCAGGCATGGCAACAAAGGTCAATCAGCTGCGCGCGGAAATTTCGGGAAAACCGATCAGTCAACAAAAAAAAGACATATTGAGGGATTTGCTGTCAGAATATTTGGAAATCAGAAGCAAATGCAATGAAGAAATAAGAAAAATTCTTCTGAATAGCAAAGATAATGCTGCGCTTTCGAGTGCAGAAGCTGCTAATTGACCAGCCCTATGCTCTATGCCGTTTTTGTGGTAAAATAATATTAATCAAAAAGCATTGGGGAATATCCATTTGCCGTGCAAAACTATTATCCGATCATATGGCAAAAAGAACCATCTATCCAATCTTAACTTTTGTCATCATAGGGCTTGCCGGTTTTCTGTATGCTCAAAATGTTTACAGGCAGAATAAGGCGATGGGCGGTGATTATACTACAACTACCGAATATAACGCCAGTATAGACTATTCATGCAAAAAAGATTCAGACTGTGTTGTGAAGGATGTTCATAACTGTTGTGGAGAGTACCTAAGGTGCGCAAACAAAGACGCTAAAGTGGATGGGGATTTTGTCGAGAAAGCCTGTGCCAAAGAGGGTATTGGATCGCTATGCGGTTATCCTGAAATAAAGGGATGCAAATGCGCTGATGGCATCTGCAAAAACACCTGAGTGCAAGATTAATACGGATGACAACTCCTATGGGTGAAAAAAAGATTTCCACAATTAGGGATGCGCAGGAATTAGTAAGGTTTTTTGCAAAGCGCAACGGATGGAAAGATGTTCCAAACATCGACAAGTTTGACCACTTGCACGAAGAGCTGTTGGAAATGTCCCAGCATCTCAGATATAAATCGGAAAAGGAAAGGAAAAAAACTGCAAAAGAAAACAAGAACATATTTGTTGATGGTGTGGGCGATCTATTTTTCGGACTATGCCGTCTGGCAAACCAGCTGGATGTTGACGTGGAAGACGCTTTTAATATTGTCAAAAAAGAGATATTTTCGAAATATCGGCGCAATAAGAAAGAAAACAATCTGATAAAGAATAAAAGGTAACATTTTCGGATATAAATAAAACCCCCACGAGGGGGTTTTATTAAATCTTCTATTTTTTCTTTTCTTTCTTTGCGGCCTTTTTTTCCGATTTCTTTCTGACTCCGGTCTTTTTCTTCTCTGCGGATTTTTCGGCAAGTTTCTTGAAGCGGTCGACACGTCCTGTTGTGTCTATAACTTTCTTTTTACCGGTATAAAACGGATGGCATTGTGAACAAATTTCCACACGCATCTCTTTTTGGGTTGATCCCGTAAGAAGAACTGCTCCGCAGGAACAGATAATTTTGGCGTCGCTATAATATTTTGGATGGGCGTCTTTTTTCATGATATTTCATAATTCGAGTCATTTGAGTGTGAATCCTGGCCTCTTGAGCTTCAGCGCAATCAAAAAACCTGGTCAAGCAGCACCCTAATATTCGAATGGATAATATGATTTACTCTATAAATCCTAGCATATAAAGGAAGAATTGACAAGGGCCGGAGGTTTGCTATACTAAACGACGTATCTGTAAAGGGGTAATTTTAATTAAAAAGCATACTTTTTCTGCCAAATCCTGCCCGATTTGAATCATCGGGATTTATGGCTATTTTAGAAAAAGTAGAGGGCTGGGCGCTATCAAAGCCTGGTATAAAGGAAATCTGCCAATCACCGCAGTTTAAAGGTAAAATGCGGGGATTCGACAGAAAAAAAATTATGAAAAATGAAGAAAAGCGGGCTACAGACGTGGCAAAAACGCTATCTGACAATGCAGCTGGCGCTGCTGAAGAAGGCAAGAAGAATTATTTTGCCTCTTTTGATTTGTCGAAAATAGAAATCAGTCTCGAAGAGATGATGAAGGCGGGGGTTCATTTCGGGCATCAGAAGTCAAGAAAAAACCCCAAAATGAACGAATATATATATACGATAAGGAAGGGAATAAACATCATCGACCTTGAAAAAACTCAGGAAAAAATCAAAGAAGCGCTCGAATTTATCAAAAGCGTAAGAAAAAGCGGAAAAAATATTCTTTTTGTTGGCACGAAAGTGCAGGCGAAAAAGCTTATTAGTGAGTTTGCTGAAGCTTCAGGAGTTCCATTTGTCAATGAACGCTGGCTCGGAGGCACTTTTACCAATTTCAAAGTCATCAGAAAAAGAGCTCGCTATCTTGTCGATAACGAGGCGATGCTTGAGAAAGGTGAATTCAAAAAATATACCAAATTTGAACAGATGAAAAAAATTGAAGAGCTGGAAAAGATGGAAAAAAGAATAGGCGGGATAAAAAACATGACCGAGCTTCCAGCTGCCATTTTTGCTGCCAGTGTCAAAGAAGACGGACTGGCAATTGCCGAAGCCAAGAAATTGGGAATTCCGGTGATTGCGATAGTGGACACCAATACCGATCCTTCCAGGATAGACTATCCGATTCCTGCAAACGATGATGCGATTTCATCTCTCAGGCTTATTTTGACATACATATATAAGACCATAAAAGAAGCTTAAAAATAAACAGCGGCGCTAATACTCGAATCCACATTCGAATGACTCGAATATTAGAGACATTAGAATGTTCGCCAGTTGGTGAAATTGGTAAATTAGAGTCGCATATAAAAAATATGTTGAATCTTATCAAAAAAATAAGGGAAAGAACCGGAGCGGGCGTTGTGGCCATAAAAAACGCGCTTAATGAGGCCGGAGGAGACGAAGAAAAGGCCATAGAAATTCTCAGAAAACTCGGACACAGCAAAGTGGCGAAAAAGGCTGGCAGGGAAGCCAAAGAGGGGATTGTTGTTTCTTATGTGCATTCAAATAATCGCGTGGGATCGCTTGTGAAACTTCTTTGCGAAACGGATTTTGTTGCGCGCAATGAGGAATTCCAAGCCCTAGCCAAGGACATTGCAATGCATATTACAGCAATGAATCCTTCGTTTATAAAACCCGAGGATGTTTCCGCAGATGTCGTGGAGAAGGAAAAGGAAATCTGGAAAGAGCAATTGGCTGCTGAAAAAAAGCCTGCCGAAATAATTGAGAAGATTCTTGCCGGCAAAGAAAAAAAATTTCGCGAAGAAATGGCTCTTATGACTCAGCCTTTCATAAAAAATCCGGAGATCACGATAGGGGATTTAATCGCCGAGAAGGTAGGCAAGATAGGAGAAAATATTCAGGTGGGGGAAATGGTGAGATTTGAAATATAGCCATAAGATCAGAAATTATTTTAAGCCAGTTTTGCTATGAAAAATTATTGCGTGCGAATATATAGCTGGGAACCCGTCAGAATATGCGGCAGCGACTTGGATCTCAATGTTGGAGATATGGTGGTTGTAAGAGAAGATCTGGTCAATGAGATCGGAATAGTGGAAGATGGGGGAGAAGCCGAATCTGAGAAAACTGATGCCGTGGTTGTAAGGAAAGCGACGCAACGCGACATTAATACCTACGAAAAAAACAAAGGGAAGAAAAAAGAAATTTTGGAGCTCAGCAAAAGCGAGATAAAAAGACTCGGGCTTGGCATGAAACTCGTTGATGTTCATATAAGTCTAGATGGAGGAAATGCGGTAATACTTTTTACGGCAGACGAAAGGATAGATTTCAGGGAGCTTGTTAAAAACTTATCAAGAATTTTTCGCAGGAGCGTAAGACTTCATCAGGTTGGGTCTAGAGATGAGGCGCGAAAGCTGGGCGGATGCGGAGTGTGCGGGCGCGATTTATGCTGTTTGCGTTTCAAAGGAAGTTTGCCGAGCATTTCGATTGATATGGCTCGTGTTCAGCAGGTTGCGCACAGGGGAAGCGAAAGAATTTCAGGAGTTTGCGGAAGGCTCATGTGCTGTCTTTCGTATGAAGCCGGACAATATCAGCAAATGCTTGCCGGAATGCCGGAACTTCATAGCAAGGTTAAAACACAACAAGGTAAAGGCGAAGTGATTGAATTGAATGTATTGACGGGAGATGTTAAAATCAAAATGGAAGACGGAACAATAGCGGTTTTTAAAAAAGAGGAGCTGAATTGAGTTTGCTACCAACATCTATGTTAAATTATATAGTGCCACCAATAATAATAGTGATCGCGACATCTGTTTTGGTTATTTTTCTTTTCAAGAAAGCGCGACAAATTCCCATGCAGGAAATCACCGCGGACGAAATTGAAGAGGAAGATGTTAGCAGAATGTCCGCTATTGGGTCATCGGTAGGGCAGTTTTGGTTGAAAATTTTGGAAAGAATGATGCACAGACTCAAGCTGATTTCGCTAAAATTTCATAACATCAGTAATGATTGTTTCCATTCGATTCGTGAAAGGCGTCAACGAAAAACGCTGATGCAAAAAGAAACGGAAGAGAAAAAAGATGAAAATTTTCATCGAAATATGGCGGTGGAAACAACGGAGTTTCCTGTTTATAAAAGACGTCATAGTCTGGAGAAGATTTCGGGAGGACGGATGCGCGAGTCCATGACGGCGGCGCAGGCGAGAATGAGGGAGAAAAACAAATTTGAGAATATTTTGATAAAAAGGATTGCAATAAATCCCAAGGATATAGAGGCATATGAAAGATTGGGAGACTACTATTTGGAAAACGAAAATTATCAGGATTCAATAGAGTGTTTTAGGCAGGTTTTGAAGCTTAGTCCGCTGAATTATAAGGCAAGGTTGCGAATTCGCAGACTTGAGAAACTAATCAAATAGACTTATTTGAACAACGGATTGGACGAGGAAGGCGCCACGATAAGTGGCTTTAAAGTTGATTTTATTGCGTTTTTAGTGTATAATCTATAAAATCATTTTTTAAATCGGTTGCGATGCGTTGCTTTAAATTATTTGCCGGCATGCGGTAGAACTGTTTGTCTCACTTGTTTAGCACGCCGACTTAGCTCAATGGTAGAGCAACTGTTTTGTAAACAGTAGGTTATGGGTTCAAATCCCTTAGTCGGCTCAAAATGCATTTGATATTTGGTATTCGATATGCGGTATTTGGCGTTAGATAATGTAAAATCATTTATACTGAAATTGAGAAAGCAAGAGCCTTGAGTATAAGAGGGGATTAGAAATAAAATCTTATATAAGGAGGCAATGAGTTTAAAAAATCAATAAAATAATTGGGTAGGTGGCGGAGTGGTCAATCGCAGCTGACTGTAAATCAGCCGACTTCGGTCTTCGGGGGTTCGAATCCCTCCCTGCCCACACAAATCAGGTATAATGCTTTCGGCATCAAGTTTGATTTGTTTGTTAGCAGAATAGATTCGGGATTCGAACGGGCAGAAGCGAACAGCGAAGCGTTGAGCGAGCTAAGTGAGCGCTGATGAATGCGAGCAAGTGCGAGCATTCAGCGCTGCCCAGGGCAACGAGCCTCGAGCACGAGGCGAGGCGATAAATCCCTCCCTGCCCACATGATAAATCCCTCCCTGCCCACACAATGTAAGGCCAAAAAATATTTTAGTTAACATGCTGCCGTTGTAGCTCAGTTGGTAGAGCGTGTCCATGGTGAAGTTTTGCCCGCCATTTGAGAAATCAGATGGCGAATCCCGAATAACGGTTAATAGCCTAGCATAGGGTCAAGACCGTGGCGCCAAGCGCCCGAACGACTGACAAGGGGAGCTAAATCCTGACGGATATGCTCAATATACAGTCTAATCCTCTAATATTATGCGAATTTAAATAGAGGTATATATGAAGGACAAGGTCACCAGTTCAATCCTGGTCAACGGCTCAGAATAATTTTTGAAAAAGTTTTTTGTTTGTAGTTTTTTATAAGCTATAAGCCAAAAGCTATAAGCTAAATAATATGGCGACAAAGACAAAGGAAAATCTGGTAAAAATGAAATGCAGCGTATGCAAGCGCATCACATATTACACTTCGCGCAACAAGAAAAAGATCAAAGAGAAGCTTGAGCTCAAAAAATATTGCAAGTTTTGCAAGAAGCACACGCTTCACAAGGAGGCAAAATAGACGCTTGTTTCGCAGAAGCGAATTTTTCGCCGAAGCGCAGCTAGGCGGGGTTAGTTAAGTGGCATAACTGCGGTCTCCAAAACCGCTGTCGGGAGTTCGATTCTCTCACCCCGTGCGTGAAAGAAATACCAGTTCACAAAGCTGGTGTTTTTGTTTAATCCGGCTATCTTTGTTACAATGGAGGTAAGTAATCGATTACGTAATCAATTACGTAATTCCAAAAATATGCCTGACAAAAAATCAACAGACAAAAATGTCAGAAAACTGACAAAGATCGGCAAGAAGTCTATTGGGCTGACATTGCCAATCGAGCTTGTGCGAGAATTCAAATGGAAAGAAAGGCAAAAGGTGACGGTAAAACGTTCAGGAAAGAAAATTGTGATCGAGGATTGGAAAAAGTAAAATTGGCAATATCTTTTTGCTTTAAAACAAAATAAACAAACCTTGGCTTGTTCCAATTGATTGAAGGGGAAATTTGTGATATATATTTTATTGTGTTGAAAATCAGTTCTTTAGAATCTGATTTGGAAATGTCGTGAATCTATCCCTTTTGAAAAACTTCGACATTTGTCGAAGGAAAGGAGGATCAGTCATGAGGCCGGGTCTTGGCACAACAAATTCTGCGTATAACCTTAAGAAGTACATATACAAAAAACCAATCAGCGTTATCGTGACGTTGGTCGTTGGTGATGAAAGACGGGAGTTCAGGGACGTACTGCTTGTTTCTTCGGAAAAAAGGATATCCGCGGCGGATTTGAGAAAATATCTGCTCGATTGCGCCAACGGCATGGCCGATAGGGCGAGCAATGCGCGCATAGTTAGGACTCTTTTGGAAGATGCCGGGTGTGACAATGGCGCGATTGAAAATTGCCGTATTGAAGTGTTGGAAAACGGACTAAAAATTTCCGAAGAAGAACTGTCAAAAACTCACATATCCGAGTCTTTGCGCGTCACGCTTTTTGTTTCGGAGGAAATAACCGGGTAATCAACGCGAATGTGGCATTGCAAAGAAAAACAGCTCCTTTCCAAACGGAAAGGGGCTTTTCTCTTTCTTTAAAGTGTTGTACAATAATTGTGGTTGTGATATAATAAGGCCATAAAAAATTAAAATAAAAAAATGGACAAAAAAATCAACTTTGGCGTGGCTCTTGCCATAATAATTTTGGTTGCTGTTGCCGGCGGGTTTATCTATTTTAAAACTGTCGGAAATGAACAGCCGCTTTTGGATTACGGGAAAAGACTGAGCAAGTCAGGCGCGCAATATTTCCAGGATTCTGTGAAAATCAGCCGTGCTGACGGAGAATACGAGATTGATATAACTTCCAAAAAACTGAAACCCTTGAATACTAAACTTCTCGATCTATCTCTTTTTGAGGGTTTGCCTGAGGAGTCCAATACGGTCTTAAATAGCATTGCTGTCCTGAATCCCGACAAAAGCAGGGCGCTTGTGATTTCAATGACATTGGACGAAAATAATGAGGCAAGTGAGTTTGATGGATCTGTTCCGGTTTTGAGTGCTAGCGAATTCTTATGCGACACTATTGATAAAAAATGCGAGCCTTCAAATATTTTTAAAGCGGCACATGAAAAAGTCGGAAGCAAAAGCGAATGGTTTAACGACCACTCTATAAAATGGCACGGGTTAAATACCAACAAAAGCATTCTATACGGAAGTCCGGTTGGAAGCAGTGGAAATGTTTCTCCTGTGTATGCATATGATTACAGTAACGATTTGATTCAGCAGACATCGGGCTATGATTCTTCAAGAACCACCGATAAGATAGCCGCTGTGCCTTCAGGAGCTTTCAGCCCTTCACTTGGAAAATTTGTAACGATATACAGTTTCAGCGATAAATGGTACCTTTATCTTTATGACAGCGGCAATATTTCAGAACCGCTGAAAAAGATTGACATAACGCTTGCAAAAGATGACGCTGATGAGGACAATCTGGTGGATTCAGTAACCTGGTCTCCCGATGAAAAGATTCTTGCTTTGGTCACTGACAATCAAATCTACACATTGAATATTGATAATGAGCAAATTACACTGAGATATAACGATATAGCTTCCGAAGAAATATCCGCTGATGTTTTCGAGCAGGGAATGGATAGCAGCTCTGTAAGGTTTTCCTCCGGAGGAAAATATATAGTGTTCATTGACTATGAAGTTGAAAGCGTTATTCCCGATGAAGGCAAGTTTAATACCGCGCTCAAGGCCGTGGAATTAGAAGGTGACAATCTCGAAGCTATAGAATTACTTAAGGAAGAAGGTTTAAGTCTTGAATAAGCAACGTGAGTTTCATTTAAAAACAGGACTTCAGAAAGTCCTGTTTTTTTGATGTTTCAGTACCTTTTGACAAAAACATGCTTAATGATTAATATATATGTACCTCTAATTGGCGCGAAATATGCAAATATTTAAGCTGTCATCGAATGGATGGAAAATATACAAGGAACTTAAGCTTGAGGTCCTGAGGGAAGACCTGGAAGCATTCGGAAGTTTGTATGAAAATTATGTTGGAATGTCAGAAGAGAGTTGGAGGAAAAAATTGGATAATCCGAGCAGCTATGTTCTCGTGGGACAAAAAGGGGAGGATACGGTGGGAATGGTTGATGCATGCAAGTTTGCCGGAGAAAAAGTCAATCACATCGCTAAAGTATTGGGCGTATATGTAAGAAAAGCCTACCGCGGGCAGGGAAAAGGAAGGGAACTTATGGAGGCTTTGATGAACCAACTTGTTTCAGATCAACAAATTGAAAAAGTAAGGCTTAGCGTGAACGCTGCGCATCCGGCCGCAGTTAAATTGTATAAGGATTTAGGGTTTGAGATTGTGGGTACTCTCCACAGGGAGATGAAGATAGGAGGCGAATATTACGATAAATATATAATGGAAAAATTTCTTTGAGGGCATAAGCCCTTTTTGCGTTTTGGGCAAAGATATAATAATATAAAATAAATCAGTACAGAACTTTAATGAAATTTGCACGAAACTGCAAAAGGCAAAAACGATTCCTATGATACTTACTCATAATATAAGAAGAGCTATAAAATTTTCAATAAAAACGCACGAAGTTTATCAGAAACAGAAAAGGAAGGGCAAGGATGTTGCATTCATAACGCATCCTCTTTCCGTAGGACTCATCTTGTCTTTGGCGGGCGCTGATGAAAACGAGATTATTGCCGGAATTCTGCATGATACGATAGAAGATAGTATTCCGGAGAAAAAAGTGACAAAAGAAATGCTGGCGGAGAGATTTGGAGAAAAGACAGCTAATCTTGTGCAAAGCGTCACAGAACTTGATAAAAGTGTTCCATGGGACATAAGAAAAAGAGAAATGATCGAAAGCATTGGATCTTATTCGCGAAGTTCATTGCTGGTAAAATCAGCTGACATTGTCAGCAATATGTCCGAACTTATTGACGATTATAAGCGTTGGGGCGAAGAGGTTTTTGAAAGATTTTATGCGTCAAAAGAAAAACTTATTGGACACTATCTCGAGGCGATAGATTGTATCCTATCAAGATGGGAAGAGAATCCTCTGAAAAGTGATTTAATATGGATCAAAGACGAGCTTAAAGCTATTAAATAAAACATCGTAAAATTTGTAAAATATTTTAACTAATAATTAATAAAAAACAAAATGAAGGGCTACAAAACAAACATAGAAAAAGACACCCTTGCGAATGAAAGTTTTCGCAAGGTTCTTTACACGGGCAAAAACAGTCAGCTGGTGCTCATGAGTCTTAAGCCAAAAGAAGAGATCGGCATGGAGGTTCATGGCGACATTGACCAATTTTTCCGCTTTGAAAGCGGCAATGGCATTGTGTATATCGACGACATGCAATACGAAGTTTCTGATGGAGACGCGGTAATTGTTCCTGCAGGGTCGCGTCACAATGTTATAAATACTTCAGACATAGAATCTCTGAAGTTATATACCATCTATTCTCCTCCTGAACACCAAGATCAAATTGAGCATCAGACAAAGGAGCAAGCTATGTCGGAAGAAGAGCATTTTGACGGTAAGACAACTGAATAGCCGCTGTTTCTTGAAGAAGTGCGATTTTTCTTGTTTATTTCCTGATAATACCGTATGCTTAAGTTATGGTTGAGCCTGCGTGTGGTAGTAAAATAGAATATCCAATAAGAATAAATCGCTTTTTGGCACTCAAAAATGTCTGCAGCCGTAGGGAAGCAGACGAGCTTGTTGCACGCGGAGCTGTTTTTATTAACGGCAAAAAAGCCGCAATTGGCGACAAGGTGGTTAAAGGTGATACTGTGGAAGTTGAAGCTGGCGCTCAGACAAAAAAACAAGCCTGTTTTGCTTACAATAAACCTGAAGGGGAAGAAATTTCAAATTCTCAAAAGAAAATAGAGGACGTGTTTCCTGTCGGAGGACTCGATAAAAATTCGCGCGGACTTGTAATCTTCACGAATAACGGAAGGATAGCAAGCAGGCTTCTTGATCAGCAACAGCAGTACGAAAGGGAATACGTCGTTTCAACAGACAAGTCTATCACAAATACTTTTCTTAAGGCCATGAGCCATGGTGTCCAGCTTGAAGACGTCAAAACAAGACCGGCTGAAGTCAAGAAAAAAAGCGACACGGCATTCAGGATTATCATGTTTGAAGAAAAAAAGCATGAGATAAGGCGTATGTGCGCGAATTTGGGATGGACGGCCGTGGATATCTCGAGAGTAAGAATCGCAAACATATGTTTGGGAAATCTTGCTGCCGGAGCGTTTAGGGAAATAAAAGGAAAGGAGCTTGCCGATTTTTTAGATAGTATTGGCGTAAAACGTCATCAAAATGTTTTTAGAGCGCTTTGAATATGAAAATTGCAGTTCACGCAGCAGATTTGGATCATCAAAGGATAGACGGCACCAGGGTCTATCTTTTAAATATTCTTAAAAATTTCGGAAAGATCGACAGGGAAAATTCTTTTTTCATCTATCACAAATCAAACTTTAATCCGAAACTTAAACCTCCCAAATTTCCAAATTATTTTTTTGAAAGATGTCAATCGCGGGCGTTTTGGACTCAAACGGCATTCGCGTTCCGAATTTTCAGAGACAGTTCTGATGTTCTTTGGATGCCGGTTCAGAATTTGCCCATATTGCGAAGAAGAAATCTCAAGACTGTGGTCACTATTCATGATTTGGCTTTTAAGATTTTTCCTGAGCATTTTACCGCAAAAGATTTATTCAAACTTAATATGCTTACAGACAAAGCGGTGCGGTCGGCAGACCACATAATCGCGATTTCCAATTCTACAAAAAAAGACATATTGAAGTTTTATCCCGACGTGAAAGAAGGAAAAATTTCTGTGGTGCACAACGGTTTTGATCGCGAATTGTTTGAAAAGAAAATAAGCTCAGAGGTGGCGGCAATCGATATTCTGAAAAAATATGGGCTGGAATCCGGCAATTACCTTCTTTATGTTGGAGCTATCCAGCCTAGGAAAAACATCAATGTTTTGATAGATGCTTTTGAAATCATTAAAAAAGGCAACAGCAAAATCAAGCTTGCCATTGCCGGAGCTCCAGCCTGGAAATATGAAGAAGTATTTGAAAAAATTTCCCAAAGCAGTTTCAAGGAGGATATTGTTATAACAGACACAATGCCTTTTGAGCATCTTCCGGCGTTTTATCAAAACGCCTTAATTTTCATTTTTCCCTCACTGTACGAAGGTTTTGGAATTCCGATTCTTGAAGCAATGGCTTCAGGAGTTCCCGTCATTTCTGCAAAAAATTCAAGCATTCCCGAAGTGGCCGGAAATGCGGCATTGTTTTTCGATGCGGAAAATCCCGTTGCTTTAGCAGAAAATATTGAGAAAATTATTGCTTATGATGACAAAAGAAAAGAATTGATAGAAAAAGGATTTAAGCAGGCGCAAAAATTTTCATGGCGGAAGTGTGCCGAAGAAACGCTGAAGGTTTTACTTGATGCGCGAAAAAACAGGTGATTAACCGTGGCAATAATTCTTGTATAAAACATAAAAATAAAAAACGGCTTTATGATGCCGTTTCATTTTTTATTATAGGAAGTGCGGCGAAATTCCGTCTGTAATTTCTATTTTTTTGCTTCAAATATCTGCTGGTAAAGCAGAAGCATAAAAAATAAAACAGACATTGTTATTATGATATTTTCCCACAGGTCGAATTTTAACATGGAGTTGCCCAAGAGCAGAAAAGAAACGAAAGCCAAAATCGGAACGATCCTTGTTTTTCTAAGAGGAAGCTTTTCATATCTTATCTGATATTTGTTTCCAATCCAAATTAGCGCGAGCATTGTCAGGAGAATGGCTGACGCTATGCTCGTGAAGCCTATCTGGGAAGTTATGATTCCCGGAAGAAGGCTTTCGGCGAATATTGTGCCCGTGAAAGCGATAAGCAAAAGCAGCAACAAATTGTTGAGTAATTTGTAGGCTGCCATATGTATGTCTTTATCTTTGCAAATTTTTCTAAGATCGATTTTGCGCATTTTATTCCGGAGTTATGTTGTAGTTGGTCAGAATCCTGTTTTTTATATTGGAAAGCGAAAGCATGAAATTTTTCCATGTAAAAGACGTGCGGAAAGTCATGTTCATTGTCTGTAGATTGGCGTCGTCGCCGAATATAGTGCTGATTTCGTATGCGTTACCGGGGAATAACTCCATTTCAACAACGGGAATTGTGCAGGAATATATGTTCAAAGTAAGGTCTTCATCCTTAAGGTTGCAGGAAAAAACTTTCTCGCTGTCTTCAAGGCTTGCGAGAACCGGTTTTTGCTTGCGGTATGTTTTTGCCACCGCGTCAGATTCAATGGGGTGTTTTGTCATGCTAGAAACCACATAATATTTTCCACTTTTTTCATCCAGAAAAAGTGTGCCATCCGGATGCATTTGGCTGCGGGTAAAAGTTTTTTGTTTTTCATATATACTTATTTCTTCAGAATCAAGAGGAATAACTGTGTTCCAGTCGTATCCCATGGAAACGAAAGTTTCAGGATTTATAATCGGATAGCTTTTCATGTTGCTTAAGATGTAAACTGATCCGTCAAATGAACCAAGCGTTCCATCTGCGTAGCCGAGCAGGTCTTCTGAAACTGGATAAAGTGAAAGAAAATCACTTGATTTAGTTATTGCTTGCGACGGATCGAAAGACGAAAGAAACGCTTTTTCACTCACAAAAGGAAAAAGCTCGCCATTTTTTAGTTGATAATAGATGTCATCCACGAAAAAAGCGGTGTTATCGGGGTATTTTTGCGGATCTGAAATCATTTCTCCGTGCGCGTTATATCCCAGATCATCTTCTTTGACTTGCGTGAACGCGTTTTTGGAATATCCCATTTCCTGCATCAAACTCTGATTTTCAAATTCGCGCAACACTCCGTTTGAAACAATGTAATATTTTTCTTTCGATGTAAGAAGTGTGCCATCCTTAAAGCCCACCGGATTGCCATCGGGCAAGAAAAATGCCATGTATGATTTTCTGGCATCTACGCGTGTTCCTTTGATGTCGGCACTGCTTTCAGGCGCGAAAGAAATTTTTGCCTTTGAAAAAAAACCGGAAGGAGCCGCATTAAAAATAAATTTTTCTCCGGCTTTGATGATGCCTTTCTCCGGAGTGTCCCAACCGCTTGTTCTTGGAAACAGCAAATTATTTTTAAGAGCATTGGCATTGCTGAAAGAGAAAAAGAGAGGCGCTGACGGAAAGAGTATACGATACGCAACAAAAAACATGCCGGCCAAAAAAGTAACATAAAGGACAACCAGGGCCGCCACATATTTTTTTTGCAGGTCGTGTTTTAGCTTAATTTCCTTTGTCAGATTGATCATGAGAAAATCCTGTTATTTTGATACTTGGAAAATTTTTCCTGTCACTAAGAATTCTTTCTTTTCAGGAAAGATCACTTTTTTAAGCGGATCCTTTTGCCCCATATTCAGCTTCGGAAAGGTAAAGCTGTAATTGTTTACGGGTGATAGTCTGTTTCCTATGGTGCTGTTAAGATAATAATTGGCTTTGCTTGCAGGTGCCATAAGATAGACTTTTTCAAACTTATCCAAATCTAATTTGTTGAAATCCTGGTTATTGAAAAAATATACTGCATTTTTCCCAAAAAGGGAACTCATCGGTCCACTTATCATCGACCAGCCGTCACCTGTGACTTCACGGTCCAGAAGGACGAGATCGTTCGATGAGAATTGTTCGCTGATCATTTCCGTTTGCGCAAGAAGATTTTTGTGTTCAGAAAACGGGAAATAGCGAACAAATGCTACAAGATTTCCAGCGATAAGTGCCAGGGAAATAAAAATAGAAATAAATTTCAGTTTCTTTTCTCTGCTGCTTGCCTGATTTTTTTCAATTTGCTCTCCAACCAGGATCGCTGTATAGAAAACAGCGGCAGGAAAGATAGAGAAAGCGAATCTTCTGAGCATCCAGGGATGATCCGGTGTGATGTGGGAATTCAGGAAATATATGAATGTGGGAGCAACGACAAACAGGGGGATAAGTTTGCTGACGTCTTTTTTCAGCGCCTGCACAACTGCTCCCAGCATGCCCAAAATGAAGAATCCGAGAAGACCGTACAAATGAAATATTTTTCCTGTATAAAAAGGAGGAAGCACCGTGTTTTTCATTTCTCCGAGTTGCTGGGCCTGTGGAGGAGTCACTTTGGGGATTAATGTTTTGGCAAGTTCGATATAAAAGCTTATGTCTTGCACCGCATTCAAGAGCAGGATCGCGACAAAGAAGCCCAGTGGCAGCAATATTCTTTTTAATATTTTGGCCTTGATGAATTCCCTAGCATCTCTGCTGAGAAAAATTATTGCTATGGATACCACAAAAAAAGCGAATCCTTCTATTCTTGTAAAGCATATAAGAGCTGATGACGCGAGAAGAACCGCGTAGCTGAGTTTGCGGGGTCTTCTTAAAAAAAGAATAAGAGACAATATGGAAATCCAAAGTATGGGCAGTGCCATATTTTCGCTCAGCGTAAACTTTGAGAACCACATAAAGATGAATGATGTCGCGATGAAAGCGATTCCGAGAGAAGAAGAAGGGATCTTCAGGAAAAATCGCAGCAACAGATATAGCGCCATTAGGAACATGAATCCCAAAATGGCGTTTGCGACTGCAAATCCAGTTGTTCCAAATAAGGCAAAAAACAGCGCAAGCCAAACGATGTAGACCAAAGGAAACTGGCTTGTCAGCTGGCCGTTTTCGGTATAATAAAAGCCCGGGAAATTCAGGGCGCGTCCCGGTCCGTATATCTTGAAAAATTCACTGCTTGCTGGAGTTGAAAATTCGATCGTATGGTTTTGGGCAAGCCGTATCGCTGCCTCGCTTATGGATCCCTGATCGCGTCCGGAAAATACAGTGGGAGTGGAAAAGATTGAAAATGACAGCGCAATAAGCGCGATGACTGCGCTTGCGATCATCATTTCTGCAGAAGGCGTGAGACGCATACCGCGCGAAGCGGCGTTCCAAAAGAAAAAAATTCCGCAAATTACGGCGGCGATCCAAATAAAAGAAGCATAAAAAAATCCCAAAAGCGCGAGGATAAAGCTTACCCAAACTATTCCCAGAAAAAAGATTGATTTCAGAAAGAATATATGATAATCCGAAAGTGATAATTTTTTGTTTTCCATCGGTTTTTTGCGTAGTTTAGATGACCGCAATTTAAATATTTTTTGGCTGTAAACCGAGAGTTTTTCAGCTGGCGACATTCCAATTATACAATCAAATTTTCATATTTGCAAAGCGATATTTGATGATGTAAAATTATGTAATAAAGAAGCTTGATTCATCTTTACAAAAAATTTGTGCTTTCCGCGCGCTTTCAGATGTGTGAGAAATTTAAATAATTTCAAAATGAAACGTCTCAATTTTTTGTCCTGGTACTTCAATGAAGGAATCCATGGAATATTTGAAATCTGGAAAAATTTCCTGGTTTTTGTTTTGGATTTTTTTTCGCTTAAAGAACTTTCTTTGACGCTTTTTTCTCCATGGCACCGCGACGCCGTAGCCGGAAATTGGCGCGGATGGCATCCGCTGAAGAGTTTGGAAATTTTTTTTGAAAACATGTTTTCAAGGTTGCTTGGAGCGTTTGTTCGCCTCTGTGTCATTCTTTTGGGGATATTTTTTCTTCTTGTTTTAATGTCACTTGGTCTCGCTCTTGTTTTCTTTTGGATCAGTGCGCCGTTTTCGACTGTTGCCTTGCATTTCTATCTTGGTTTGAATTGGATTGCGGTAGCTGCAATTGTTCTGGTATGGCTTGCGACCTCGCTTCTGTCTTTTTTCAGCAGCACAAAACCGGAATTATCCGAAATGAAACCAGAGCTTCTCGCAAAGCAGCCGCTCTTCAAAAGAATATGCGATCGGGTGGAAACCGATCCAAAAACTTTTTCCGCAATTTTTTCTGACGAGAAATCGCTGGCAAATTTCCTTGAGGAAAAAAATATAAGCGGCGAAGAATTTGAAAGTATCGTCAGATGGGAAACCAAGCGTTGGCGGGATAAAAATAATGCGGGAAAATTTTGGCTTAGCGAGAATCTCAAGAAAACTACTCCCATAGGAAGGCAGTGGCGTTTTGGATATACCGTCAATCTCGACAGATATTGCACGGATCTTTCGAAGGGCGATCCGACAGGTTATTTCAAATCGGAACTTGTGGGCAGGAATAATGAATACGAACTTCTAAAAATGATCATGCTGAGGCCCGATCAGAATTGTGTTTTGCTTGCGGGAGACAGCGGCATAGGCAAGAAAACGCTTATTCACGCGTTTGCGCTCAATGTGCGTCTCAGGAATGAAAAAAGTTTTGCCGAAGCAAGAATTCTGCTCCTGGATCTCGGCAGGGTTATTGCCGATGCAATCAATCGCGGAGAAGATGTTGAAAACAAATTGCGGCTCATTTTTTCCGAAAGTTGCTATGCGGGAAATGTTATTCTGGCAATCGAACACGTCGAGCATTTTTTGGGGAAAAATCAAAGCGCATTTCATCCCGACATTTCCGCAGTGCTCGGAGAATTTCTTGACATTCCTTCGTTCAGGATAATCGCCACTTCAACCATGAAGGAATATCATGAATTGATTGAAAAGCATCAGGAAATCACGAAATATTTTGAAGTTATCGAAATGCGCGAGCCTTCCGAAACGGAAGCCGTCAAAATACTTTTGATGGAACTGGAAAAGCACGAAAGCAAAAGAGTGATTTTCACATACAAAGCGCTCAAATTGGTTGTCAAAGAGTCGGAAAAATACAATTGGAAGATTCCGCTTCCGGAAAGGGCGATAGATCTTGCGATGGAAACACTTATGTTTTGGGAGAAAAAATCGCAGGAACATCTCATTGAAGAACAGACTGTTGCTGACTATCTCACAATGAAAACCGGAATTCAGCACGGGGAAATAGACGCTGACGAAAAGAAGAAACTTCTTAATCTCGAAAAGCGTTTGCATGGGCAAGTAATCGGCCAGGAAGAAGCGATTAAACAAGTTTCGGAAGCCTTAAGACGCGCGCGAAGCGGCATAAGAAATTCCCAAAAGCCGGTTGGAAGCTTCATGTTTCTCGGTCCGACCGGAGTCGGGAAGACGGAAACGGCGAAAGCTCTTGCAAAAATGTATTTCGGTGACGAGAACAAATTGATGCGCTTTGATATGAGTGAATTCCAAAATCCCAGTTCGGTCGACAGGCTTCTCGGCTCGAGCCACCTGAACCAGCCCGGAAGACTTGCCACTAAAATAAAAGACAATCCTTATTCCATAGTTTTGCTTGATGAGATAGAAAAAGCCTATCCGGACATCCTGGATTTATTTTTGCAAATTTTGGATGAAGGGTTCGTTACGGATGCTTTCGGTGAAAAAATTAATTTTCGAAACACAATCATCATTGCTACTTCAAATGTCGGAGCGGCTCTAATCAAAAAGATGGTTGATGAGGGAAGCGCCGCCGAAGAGATAAAAAAAGCCGCGGTAGACTATGCCATCGAAAATAATATATTCCGCACAGAATTTTTGAACCGTTTCGACGGCGTGATCTTTTTCAGGCCGCTTGCCGGAAACGAACTAAAGAGCGTCGTGCGGCTTCAGCTCCAAAAACTTGCCCGCAGGGTTGCAAAGGAAAAAAACATCCAACTGGAGTTTGACGAAAACGTTATTCTGGATATCATAGACAAAGGATATAGCCCGATTTTCGGCGCAAGGTCGCTCAACAGGTATATCGAAGACAAAATTGAGAGCGTCATTGCCAAAAAAATCATTTCAGGCGACCTAAAGAAAGGTGAAAAGATAAGCCTATAAATATGAAAAGGCTTGTGAAAAAAAATATATTGATCTTCTTCGTTCTATCCTTCGGAATTTTTAGTTTTGCGTCAGAAGGGAAAGCTGCGGACAGGCTTTCCCGAGTCACATTTGATGAAAGCAGTCTGGTTGATATGTTAGGATATGTCAACACCCTTTGGTTATATGGCGAGGGCGTTCCCACGTATCCTTCGGGCCACACGGGTAGATCCGTAAGGACTTCTCATAACGATGAGGACGGAGGAGGCGACTTGATCTTCAGGTTGCCTGCCGGATTTCCTCCTTCGGGCGAGATATATGTTTCTTATTGGGCAAAATACGAAAGCGGTTACTGGGGAAATTATAGCGGTATTTGGAATGTGAAGATCATGTCTGCTCCGACCGGATCCGGTCCTCACACTGAGCTCATCTGGCAATCTTATGATTCGTCGAGCAAAACCATGGGACTGGAGTGGCAGATGGAGCAGGGCATGAGTTGGGACGGCAATTCCACAGTGACAAAATATGCGAGTGTCCCTTATGTGATTGGCGACTGGCTGCATGTCGAGATATATATGAAAAAATCCTCAGGCGCCACATTCCAGAACATGGACGGCATTGCGTGGGCGAAATTTGATGGCGCATATGCTTTCAACGACAATGCGATCATCACGGGAGATTTCACAAGACCCTTGGATATTCCAAGCATCAAAGCTACGGTAGAATGCCTTCCGGGAGAGGGTTGGTGGCAATTCGACGACTATGAGATATGGAACGGGATTCCTGACGTCGACTTGTCGCCCCCCGCAATGCCAAGCAGTCTGACAGTGAAATAGCGCCATATATCAGGTCCGTGTGTCATGTCAGGAACGCAAAAAAGCGGTCATGCCCCGCGCCTAATCTCAATGACCATAATTTGAACATGCTATTTGACCACCCGTTTGGCTTTAAACGGGTTTTTATCTATAATGGATATAGCTAAACATAAACCTAACTCTATGCTTGGAAGATATCTGAATAAAATACGTTTACTGCTCAGGGATGAGGGTCTTGTCGCCGGTTCCAAAAAAACTTTTTTGGGGCTTTGGGCTGTTTTGAGACATGCCGGGTCGGGGGACGTGCTTTTCATTTCAAGCGGCGCAGTCGGAGACAGCTGGCGCTATCGCGTGAAGAATGTCGCCGAGGAGCTGAACTTTCACGGGATTTCCGCTTCAATCACGATTCAGGAAAATCTCTGGTTGGATTTATATGTCCGAAACTTCAAAGTGTTCATTTTTCACAGAGTTCCGTATTCGGCGAACATCGCGTCCTTTATTGATAAAATAAAAGAATGCGGAGGAGAAATCATATTTGAAACGGACGATTTGACTTTCGACTTTGAATGCGTAAAGCAGCAGGATTTCTACAAAAATCTCAACGAGACGGAAAAAAAGTTTTTTGAAAACGGTCTTGGAGCAGAAATTCTAAACGATCCTTATGTCAAAACGTGCACGACAACAACATCGTTTTTGGCCGACAAGCTGCGCGAAAAGGGAAAAGAAGTTTTTATTGTTCGCAACAAACTTTCTGCCGAAGATCTTAAACTTGCCAAGGACATCATCAATAAAAAATATGAAGCGCATAGCGAAGTGAGAATAGGATATTTTTCGGGAAGCGCAAGCCATAACAGGGATTTTGAAACCGTCATCGAGCCGCTCTACATGATAATGGAAAAATATCCCGAAGTTGAATTGTATGTTGCTGGTTATCTTGAATTTACAAACAAACTCAACACTTTCCGCGACAGAATCAAAAAACTTTCTTTCGTTCCGCGCAAGGAGCACTTTTTCAATGTGGCTAGAATGGATATAAACATAGCGCCTCTTGAAATTGGCAATCCTTTTTGTGAAGCAAAATCGGAACTTAAATTTTTTGAAGCCGGAATCTTGCGTGTTCCGACAATCGCCACGGCCACAAGAACTTTTCGTGAAGCAATCGAAGACGGAGTTGACGGTTTTGTGGCAAGCGGAACTGAGGAATGGTGTGAAAAGCTTGACAAGCTTGTTGCCGACAGGGAATTCAGGGAGAACATGGGAGATAACGCAAGACAAAAAGCCATAAAGGCATATTCGACCGAAGGGGAAATAAACAAAGAATATTACGCGTATCTCAAAAGCAAAATAGACAGAAAGTAGCTTTTACAATTTGGCAAGCGCAAGCAGCAAATTCTCGAGTGTCCGCAAAGTGTTATATAACTTGTTATATAACAATTTATATAACAACTTCTCGACGCCGGATGTATTTTGTGTGCGATAAGCGGCAGAAAGTGTGTTGCTAAGCAGGATCAAATTCGGCGGTTGCATTAACTGATTTGATGAAATTTTGTTCAAAATTCCGCTTCCCGAGCTGTGGATAACTTAAAATAATGGCTATATATAGCCATTTTTTTGATGCTTGATTTGTGTTGACGCATGCCATAGGGTGGGGTAGAATTACATTGTAATGCCATAAAGTGGAAGAAAGTGGGGCATTGACAAGTATAACAATAATGAATGATATCTGAATTATGCTATAGGGGGTAGCCGTAATTTTACGTCTCCTATTTTTTTAGAAATCGTCCGCATTTTTATCAGCTAAAATTCAAGGCAAATGTTTATCGGAGAATATCAGCACAGTTTGGATCCGAAAAAGCGCCTCGCGCTTCCTTCAAAGTTCAGAAAAGAGCTTGGAGGCAAAGTTGTCATCACAAGGGGATTGGACAAATGTCTGTTTGTGTATCCGCTGAAAACATGGAAAGAACTTGCTGAAAAACTTGGAACGCTTCCGATGGGTGAATCTTCAACAAGAAGCTTTGTGAGATTGATGCTTGCGGGGGCGATCGACAGCGACGTGGACAGCCAGGGAAGAATTTTGCTTCCGGAATATCTCAAAGAATATGCGGGGCTTGACCGCTCTGTTGTCGTCGCGGGACTTTATAACAGGCTGGAGGTCTGGGCGGAAGACAAATGGAAATCGTACAGAGCGAAAGCGGAAGAGAACACTGATGAAGTGGCAGAGCAACTTGGAAAACTGGGAATATATTAGAAAATTTTTAATTTTTAAAGACTTTAAAAATTTAAAATTTAGGTCATGTCCATCCATAAATCCGTATTAGTCGAAGAAACAGTTGATGCTCTGAAATTAAAAAAGGGAATGGTTGTTGTTGACGCGACGCTCGGCGGAGGAGGACACAGCCGCGAAATACTCAAAAAAATAGGCAATACTGGAACGCTTGCGGCGATAGATCAGGACGAGGAAGCGCTCAAGAGATTCGCAAAATTTACGGATGATGCGAAAGAGGCGGGCGGAAGCGGCACGAAAATGACAAACGTTTGTTTGATTCATGACAATTTCAAAAATTTAAAAAATATTTTAGCTGATTTGAAAATAGAAAAAGTGGATGCGATCTTGGCGGATTTGGGAATATCTTCCGACCAGCTGGAAGACGAAAGCCGCGGGATAAGTTTCCAGTCTGAGGGATTTCTGGATATGCGCATGGACAGGTCAAAGGGAATCACGGCTGCCGATGTGCTCAACACATATAAGGAAGACGAGCTCAAAAAAATTCTAAGAGAATATGGCAATGAGCAGTACGCAAACTCCATCGTCCGCAAAATCGTTGCTCGCCGGAAAGAAAAACCGGTCACCTGGACTTCCGAACTTGTGGAACTGATCGGAAATTCTGTGCCATCCGCGTACAAGCACAAAAAAATCCACTACGCCACCAAAACATTTCAAGCGCTAAGGATAGAAGTGAACAGGGAGCTTGAAGCCCTTGAATCATTTCTGTCCCAGGCAATTGAAACGCTGAAGCCTGGGGGGCGTCTGGCGATAATCACTTTCCATTCCGGAGAGGATTCGCTTGTGAAACATACGTTCAGGGAAAATGCTAGGGGATGCATTTGCCCGAGTGAATTTCCAGTATGCAGATGTCACAGGACGCCAAAGGTGAAACTGATCACTCGAAAGCCGATTGCGCCGGGAGAGGATGAAATTTCCAAAAATCCGCGCGCAAGAAGCGCAAAATTGAGAGTGATAGAGAAAATATAAATCCGTAAAGTCGCAAAAATTGTCGGCTTCACAGACTTTATAAGTTTGAAAGGTTTTTAGTTAATCATTTGTTTCTCTGGGGGGATCCACGAGAAATGACAAAAAGAACTGTTGTCATCAGAAAAACCCATAGGTGGCAACCAAACATAAAAAGAAAAATTCAATTGCAGGCGTCAAACAGGCCCCGCTTTTCCGGATTTATCAGTCCGGTGTTTGTGGTTCTCGCATGCACGGCGTTTTCCGGATTGTTGTATATCTACTCAATCAATCAGACGGCAGTCAAAGGCATAGAAATGAGGCGCGTCGAGCAGGAGATTGCCAATCAGAAAAAAACCAACGAAGCGCTTAAGATAAAGGAAGCGGAGCTTAAATCATTGTATCGCATCGAGCAGCAATCCAAAGAACTTAATATGGTTGATTGTCCCGATGTCAAATATATCGAAGAGAATTCATCGGTTGCCTACGGAACGGAGTAAGCCCGGAAAGAATATGCGGGAAGATAGTTAAGACGGGGGGAGCAAAAAGATGAAACTACCAAAGGAAAAAATTCAAACTTCTGAAGTTTCGGAGAAGAATTGGCGGATTTATATATTGACGATTTTCGTGTTGGTTGCCGCTTTCTGTATTCTGGCAAGACTTTACTTTCTTCAGGTTGTTCGCCACGACGCGTTCGAAGAATTGGCGGAAAACCAGCATCAAAGCACTATTCAAATTCTGCCCGAAAGGGGAGAGATATTTTTGCGGGACGAGGGCGGACCGTATCCGGTGGCCGTCAACAAGGAATTGCAAATGGCGTATGCCGTCCCGAAAGAAATGGAAGATACAAATTCTGCCGCAGAATCCCTGTCGTCCATCTTGAGTCTTGATAAGGGAATGCTCCTTGAAAAATTCAGCGACCGCGATGACATGTTCGAGATTCTCAAGCATAAGCTGAACGACGAAGAAGTCGCAAAAATAAAAGAAGCGAAAATTTCGGGCATCTATCTTGCTCCGGAAAGTTTCAGATACTATCCGGCGGGGGAGCTTGCGGCGCAAATCATCGGATTTGTAGGCTCGGACGGCGCCAAACAGAAAGGGATGTATGGCGTAGAGGCTTTCTGGGAGGAAGAATTGAAGGGGGAGTCGGGAATGCTAAAGCAGGAAAGCGATTCCAGAGGAAGATGGATCCCGATTTCCGACAGGAACGTGCATGAGACGAGAGACGGACTCGACATAATCCTCACGATAAACCATACGGTGCAATTCGAAGTGGAGAAAATCCTGAAAGCAACAATGGAGAAATTCGGCGCCGACGGAGGCACGATCGTGGTCATGGAACCGAAAACCGGAAAGATTTTGGCGCTTGCGAATCAGCCCAGCTTCAATCCCAACGAATTTTCGTCCGTCGATGATATTTCAAAATTTCTGAATCCGGCTTTGAGTCTTCCGTATGAATGCGGTTCGGTTTTCAAACCGTTCACTGCGGCAATTGGAATTGATGACGGGAAAATAAATCCGGACACCACTTTCACGGACACGGGAGTTGTGCATGAAGCAGGCTATGAAATCCACAATTCCGACATGAAGGCATACGGAAAACAGACGATGACTGAAGTTCTTGAAAAGTCTTTGAACACGGGAGTGATATACATAGAAAAGCTTGTCGGCAACGTGAAATTTGCCGAATATATTAAAAGGTTCGGTTTTGGAGAAAAAAGCGGCATAGAGCTTCCCGGAGAGGTTGCGGGCAACATCAAAAACCTGAGCAATCCGAGAATAACAATCAATTTCTATACGGCTTCGTTCGGGCAGGGAATTTCCGTCACGCCGATTCAGCTTGCTTCCGCTTTTGCCGCGCTTGCGAACGACGGGATTCTCATGAAGCCGCAGATTATTGACAGGTTTCGCCACAAAGACGGGCGCGAAGAAGAAGTTGAGCCTCAACAGGTGCGGCAAGTTGTCTCGGAAGACGCGGCAAGACAGGTTTCAAAGATGTTGCGGGCGGTCGTGATGAACGGACACGGCAAAAGGGCTGACGTGCCGGGATATTTGGTCGGAGGAAAAACGGGAACGGCTCAGGTTGCCAAAACGGGAGCTAAAGGTTATGAAGAAGGAATCAACATAGGATCGTTCGCGGGATATGCTCCGATCAATGATCCCCAATTCGTGGTTTTGGTGAAGATTTCAAACCCCAAGGGAGTAGTCTGGGCGGAATCGTCGGCGGCTCCCACGTTTGGCGAAGTGATGAAATTCTTGCTTGAATACTACAAAGTCAAACCCACCGAAGATCCGAAGACAAGTCCGATCTATAAACTGGCGCCAGTCGCAAATGCCGGACAAGCGGAAAACAGCAGCGGCGAGAAAGAAAAGAATGACAAGAATAAGAAAAAGAAGGAAGAAAAGAGATCAAACTCCAGAATAATAACGTCAAGCGATTGAGTATTTTATGCAAACTGCTGATTTAATGAATATGCGAATGCGAGCTTGCTGGCTATAGTATTAAAAATATGCTTAACTCATATTCGTATATTCGTAAGGATTTATAATTCGCAGAAAAACACATGAAGTCGAAAAAACTGCTCATGCTCGAAAAAATATTGCGTCTTGCAGCTGTTGCCGTTCTGAAACGCCATAAACCCAAGATTGTGGCGATAACGGGTTCCATGGGAAAAACTTCGACGAAAGAAGCTGTTTTTGCCGTACTTTCTTCAAAATTCGACGTTCGAAAATCCGAAAAAAACTACAACAATGAAATCGGAATTCCTCTGGTCATCATAGGCGCCGAGAGCGGCGGAAAAAATATTTTCAAATGGGCTTGGGTTTTTTTGAAATGGCTCTATGATCTGGTGACGCCTTTCTATCCTGAAATCCTTGTCTTTGAGCTCGGAGTGGACAGGCCGGGAGACATGAAATATTTCATGTCGTTCATAAAACCTGATGTCGGAATTGTCACAAATGTTTCCCTGAGCCACGTTGAATTTTTCAAAACCATAGAAAACACCGCAAGAGAAAAAAGAATACTAATTGAATCTCTTGGCGCCGACGGAGTTGCAATTCTCAACATGGACGACGAGCTTGTTTTGGAAATGAAAAAACACACCAAGGCGGAAGTCATGACGTTCGGAACGGACACGGAAGCCGTTGTCAACGCGTCCAACATCATATACAACCTTGAAAATGGAAAGCCCGAGGGGATAAGCTTTAAGCTGAATTACGAAGGAAAGAACATGCCGATAAGAATGAGAAATTTCTTTGCGCTTCACTACGTCTATGCCGCGCTTGCGGCGATAAGCACGGGGATAGTTTTTAAAATAAATCTTGTGGACATAGCAAAATCCCTGGAAACGCTCAAGCCCGCCGCGGGAAGATTGAATCTTCTCGAAGGCATAAACGGAAGCGGTATTATCGACGACACATATAACGCTTCGCCGGCTTCAACGATCTCCGCGCTTGAAGTTCTTGCCGCGCTTCCCGGAAAAAGAAAAATTGCCGTGCTCGGAGATATGCTGGAGCTTGGAAACGAAACGGAAAACGGACACAGGGAAGTTGCCAAGCGCATCTTGGATTTGAAAATAGACAATTTCATTGCGGTCGGAAAAAGAATGGAGCATGCCGCGGGGTTTTTGATTTCTTCGGGATTTCCATCTTCGCGTATAATGCGGTTCAACGATCCGGTTTCCGCCGCTGAAAAAGTTTTCAGGATTATTCAGAAAGGAGATCTTGTTTTGGTGAAAGGTTCACAGGGAATGCGCATGGAAAAGATCGTTGAGAAATTAATCGTGGACGGCTCAAAAGCGCATGAGCTGCTTTGCAGGCAAAATTCGGAGTGGAAGAAAAAGGAATTTGCAAATCCTTAGAAATCTTGATTAATTTGCCAATTTCGTTATAATAAACCCCATGCTTTTGGCGTGTTGATTTTGCCGTTCAAAGCGCATGCCGCGTTCGTCTAGTTGGTCTAGGACACTTGGTTCTCATCCAAGAAATCATGGGTTCGAATCCCATACGCGGTACAGTTCTCAAAACCCTCTTTGTTTGAAAGAGGGTTTTTAAAATTTCCAAAATTCTGTAGCCGTCTTAAGATAAAAAAAGCATCAGTTTGCTTGAAAAAAGCTTTGGGCGTAAAATGAAATATATCAAAGTACGTAATATTTTACGTAATATTTTACATACTTAGAACAAACATATGTCAACAAGAAAAAGGGAAGAATCCAATGTAAGAAAACTTACAAAATTGGGCAATCATTCCATCGGCCTGACATTGCCAATCGAAATTATCCGCGCTTTCGGCTGGAAAGAAAAACAGAAAGTCGTGGTCAAAAAAATAAAAGGCGGTATTATAATCAGAGATTTTTATTCTAGAAAATAACTTAAATCCGAGCGAAAAATATAATGTTTGTGGCGGTAAGATATTTAGGAAATAGAAAATCGAGAAGAAATGCTGAGTGGGAAAGAGCGTAGCTAGATAAATATTGGCCGAAAACTAAAATGATAGTTATTACAAATCAAGAACCTTTTTCTATTAAAGGATTACATGACTTTAAAAATCCATTAAATAATAAAAAATATCCTATGTCTGTGTACTACAAGGCAAACAGAACGCGGAATGTATACGATCCTGAAAAGGCGGAAGCGTTCAAGTTGTCCCGTTCGAAAATCAGTTTGTTTTTGAATTGCCCAAGATGTTTTTATCTGGACAGGCGGCTAGGGATAGGACGTCCGCCGGGATTTCCTTTTAATCTTAATTCAGCTGTTGATGCTTTGCTTAAAAAAGAATTTGATCTGCATCGCGCCAAAGAAAAAGCTCATCCGCTGATGGAAAAATATGGCATTGACGCTGTGCCGTTTCAGGATCCGAGAATGGATGAATGGCGGGATTCATTGCGCGGAGGCATCCAATATCTGCATAAGGAAACCAATTTGCTTTTGACAGGCGGAGTGGATGACGTGTGGGTCAATCCCAAAGGCGAACTGATTATTGTTGACTATAAGTCGACTTCCAAAAAGGAGGAAGTAAATTTAGATGCCGACTGGCAGATTGAATATAAAAGGCAGATGGAAATTTATCAGTGGCTGTTTCGGAAAAATGATTTTGCGGTTTCAAAGACCGGATATTTTGTTTATTGCAACGGAGTTACAGACAAAGAGGCTTTTGACGGAAAACTGGAATTTGATATCAAAATTATCCCGTACACGGGAGATGATTCTTGGATTGAGGGCACGATTTTTGAAATTAAAAAGTGTCTGGACGGCGAGATGCCCGAAGCTCATCCCGATTGCGACTACTGCAACTATCGCCAGGCCGCCAGCAAAGTGGAAAAATAATTTTGCTAATTTTCAAATCTTTTTACATATTTAAATATGTAAAATTTTACGTAATAAAATACGTAATAAGTTTGAAAAAAGCGCCGATTAGCGCTTTTTTGTGATTTTACGCGCACTGATGTGATGTTGGCGCGCTTGCTTTTTTGGGCCGGAAATAGTAGGCTTAAAAGACAAAAATAAATCATTTTTGTTTTTTATTATGGATTTCAAGCAAGAACTAAAAAACCTGAAAGGCGCCATAAGCGGGGAACTTGAACGTCAGTTTAGCAAGGAAATAGCGAAGACTCTCAAGGAAGATCCGATTATGGCCGACGCGCTCGTGCAGGCCAAGAAAATTGCGCTTTCCGGAGGAAAGAGGATTCGCGGCGCGCTTTTGTGCTGGGCGTATTTTGCGGTGGGAGGCAGGGAAAAGAAGAAAATTCTGAAAGCGGCAGCCGCAATCGAGCTTGTGCATCTTTTCCTGCTTGCGCACGATGACATAATCGATCGCGGAAAATCCCGGCACGGGCAAAAGACGCTCAATGTCTTTTTTGCGGATGAAAAGATCGCGGGAAAGGATGCAGAGCATTTCGGAAACTCGATGGCAATCATCGGCGGGGACATGCTCTATGCCATGGCCAACAGAATCATTGCCGAAGCCGGTTTTGGCGGAGATATTGCGGCGAAAGTTCTTGCGAATCTTCAGTCGGTTGTCGCCACGACAATCATCGGACAGTCGCAGGATATTGCGATCGCCTATGAAAAAAACGTTACAGAAGAACAGGTGCTTTCGATGTATCGCAACAAGACAGCGCGCTATACCTTTGAAGGTCCGTTGCATATGGGAGCGAAACTTGCCGGATGCAATAACAGAAAAGTGTTCAAAGCATTCAGCGCCTATGCCGTTCCGCTCGGGATAGCGTTTCAGATTCAGGACGACATTCTCGGGGTGTTCGGCGATGCCAAAAAGATCGGAAAATCAAATGCTTCCGACATCGAGGAAGGCAAACAGTCTCTTCTTGTTGTTAAGGCGCGCGAGAGGGGCAACAGGCGGCAGAAAAAAATTCTGGGCGACATTCTCGGAAAGAAAAATATCGGGCGAAACGAAATAGAAGCGTTCCGGAACATCCTGAAAGAAACCGGTTCATTGGACTATGCCTTAGAAACGGCTCGCAAAAATTTCAAAAAAGGCAGGCGCGCCATGGAAAAAGCGGTAATTTTGCCGAATGCGAAAGAATTTTTTTTCGGACTTGTGGACTATCTCGAGAAGAGGAACGTGTAGGTCGATTCTGTCTTTTAGCTTTCGGGCAAGTATGGTACAATCTAAAAGACGACAATTTTCAATTGATTTAAATTTTAATTTCCAATCAAAACCGACGATAAACGGCTGAAGAAAAATTAGAACTAAAACAATTGAAGTTTGGCATTGATTAAAAATTTGAAATCCTTAATTAAAAAAATTATTTTATATGTCTGATATATCCAGCATCCCTAATCATGTCGCCATAATTCCGGACGGGAACAGGAGATGGGCCAAACAAAGAGGATTGAAGCCTTGGGAAGGGCACATTGAAGGAGCCAAGAACACGGAAAACCTGATGAAAAAAGCGCTTGAGATGAAAATAAAATGCCTGTCGCTCTGGGGATCGTCGCTTGAAAATCTCAAGAAGCGTCCCATCGAAGAAAAAAAAGCGTTGCTTGAAATTTACGCGCAGTATTTTGAAAAACTTTCCAAAAGCAAGGAGGTACATGAAAATGAAGTGAAAATAAATTTCATCGGCAAATGGGAACAGCAATTTCCCGAAGCGCTCAAGAAGATAATATATAAATGTATTGAAGCGACCAAAAACTATGGCCGGCACACGCTGAATTTTTTGCTTGCCTATAGCGGTGACGATGAAATGAAGGAAGCTATCAAGAAAATTGCCGGCGAGAAGATTGAGCCGGAAGATATAACCGACGAGACCATTAAAAATCATCTCATGACAAAAGACCTCCCTCCGGTTGATTACATGATCCGCACGGGAGGCGAACCCCATCTCAGCGCGGGTTTCATGATGTGGGACACTGCCAACGCTCAGCTGTATTTTTCGGAAAAATTTTATCCGGATTTCAACGGTGACGAATTCAGGATCGCCATCGAGGATTTCATGAAGAGGGGGAGAAGGCTGGGAAAATAAGTTTAAAACTTAATCATTAATATAGTTGAATTTTGCGCGCAATGCGTGATTCCAATTGTTGCAATCTTTATGGAAATGCAATTTACCGATCAAAATTTCCAAAGCGAAGTGCTGGAAAGTGACAAAGCTGTCCTGGTTGATTTTTGGGCTCCTTGGTGCGGACCTTGCCAGATGATGGGACCTATTGTTGAGGAGCTTGCCAAAGAGATGGGAGACAGGGCCAAAGTCGGGAAATGCAACGTCGATGAAAATTCGGCAACTGCCGAAAAATTCGGAATAATGTCAATACCTTCTATAAAAATATTTAAAAACGGAAAAGTGCAGCAGGAATTCATAGGAGTGCAGTCGAAAGAAGCGTTGCAAAAAGCGCTGGAAAAACTCGCATAGTTTTTTGCTGTCGCGTTTACTGAAAGGATCTGCCTGCAGGCAGATTCTTTTTCATTTGCCAAAATTTTATTCGAAATTCAAAACTCAAAGTCGGAAATTTTCATGAGTGCTTGTTTTATAAAATTGTTGACATGTGATATAATTAGGCAACAAACATAAACATCAAAAAGACAAGTATGTATGATCTGGTGATAATCGGGGCCGGTCCTGCAGGGCTCGGAGCGTCCATTTATGCTTCACGTTACAAACTCAATCACTTGGTTCTTGGTGCGGAAGTGGGAGGGCAGGTTGTTGAAGCCTGGGAGATTGAAAACTATGCCGGCATCGAATCCATTTCGGGAAAAGATCTCATGGAAAAATTTAAGAAACAGACCATAGATCTGGGAGGCACTATCGTTTCCGCCACCGTGACTAAAATTTCTAAAAATTATGATGGGTTTGAAATAATTACCGACGACGGAAAGAAAAGGGAGGCAAAGTCGGTTATTCTCGCGCTCGGAATGAAACCGCGCAAGCTTAATATCCCGAACGAGGACAAGTTTATAGGCAAGGGAATTTCATATTGCGCGACGTGCGACGCCATGTTTTCGCGCGGCAAGGATGTGGTCGTGATCGGAGGAGGCGACAGCGCGGCGACAGCCGCTCTTCATCTTGCAGAATTTGTGAATTCAGTGCAGCTTCTTTTCAAAGACGGTACGAAAGTTTTTGAGCCTGCGTGGGAACAGCGAATGGCCGAAACCGGAAAAATTGCGGTTGCTTCTTTTGAAAAAATTGACGAGATTCTCGGAAGCGAAAGCGTGGCGGGAATTGTGTATGAAACAAAAGACGGCAAAAAGAAAGAATTAAAAGTGCAGGGTATTTTCATCGAGATCGGTTCTACTCCCGGAGTCATGCTTGCCAAAGATCTTGGAGTGGAGACCGATGAACAAAATTACATAGTGGTAAAGCAGGATCAGAGCACTAATATTGAGAACGTTTATGCCGCGGGAGACGTTACGACAGGTTCGAACAAGTTCAGGCAAATAATTACGGCGGTTGCGGAAGGCGCCGTTGCGGCCGGAAGCGTCTACAAGAAATTAAAGCTTGTTAAAAAATAGTTGTGCCTGTTTGGTGAATGGCTTTAGCCGTGATAAAATTATCATATAAACAAATAAAATAGGCGGTTGCCCGAGTGGCAGACGCCAAAATAATAAAACACAAATTAAACGAATAGAATTTGATCGAAACTTTAAAATATTCGTTGAATTTGTGTGAAGTCGTATGGATGTAAAAATACACAAACAAAAACTAAGTCTTGAAAGCAAAAATCAGATAGAATTCATGGACATCACCGACGATGTGCAGAAAGTAATTTCGGACAGCGGAATCAGGGAAGGAATCGTCACCGTTTTTGCTCCTCATACCACCATGGGGATTGCCGTTAACCAGAATGAGCCGATGTTGGTGCAGGACTTTATGCGTATTCTTTACAAGCTAGCGCCAATGGATGACAGGTATTCTCATGATCTTTTTGAGCTTCGCAGAGGATCAAAATCCGACGGCAGAAGTAACGGGCATTCGCATTGTAAGTCGTTCCTGCTTGGAGTAGGCCAGACGATTCCGATTGAAAAAGGAAAAATGCTTCTCAATGAGAGGCAGAGCATTCTTGCGATAGAATTCGACGGATCGAGGAAGAGGGATGTAATAATTCATGTGATGGGAATTTAGTCTGAGATTCAAATCAAATTTATGAGTATACTTGTAAAAGACTTGATTGAAAGAGGACATCTGAAAAGCGAAAGGATTATCGAAGCGTTCCGACAAATTGATAGAGCTGAGTTTGTGCCCGCGGACATGGCGGGACAGGCGTATGAAGACATCGCTCTTCCGATAGGATACGGCCAGACAATTTCGCAGCCGCTTACGGTTGCTTTTATGCTTGAACTATTGGATCCCCAAGAAGGACAGAACATTCTTGACGTGGGAAGCGGAAGCGGCTGGACGACGGCGCTTCTTGCTCACATTGTGGGAGCAAGCGGAAGAGTTACGGCGATGGAAAAGGTAGAGGGTCTTTGCGAGTTTGGAAAGAAAAATGTTGCCAAGTTCGGTTTTATCAAAAAAAATATTGTTGAATTCTATTGCATTTCGGCGGAAAAGGGATTTGAGAGGAACGCGCCCTATGACAGAATTTTGGTTTCGGCGGACACCAAAGAAATTCCGGAAGTTTTCAAGAATCAGTTGGCAGTTGGCGGCAAAATGGTGATACCGGTTTCGGACAGCATATGTCTTGTGGAGAAGCGCGGTCAGGACAAATTTCATGTTGAAGAATTTCCCGGCTTTGCGTTTGTGCCTTTTGTGAAAGATACCAAAGGCGGGGCGTAGGTCGGCAAGGCAACGAAATATTTTCCAGTTTGTAATATATTTTAGTGATTAATTTTAATAATTAATTTATGAAATTAAGAAGAAGAACCAGTATCATAGTATTGTCGTTCGCCTTAGCCATCGCCGGCTTTTTTTATCTGTACAACCAGATTTATTTTTCCCACGGAAATTCGGAAGCGAATGTGATGTTTTCGATAAAAAAAGGAGAGGGTAATGAGGAAATTGCGTTCAATCTTCAAAAAGAAGGTCTTGTGCCCAACAGGTTCTATTTTCTTATCTATTTGAGCGGGCGCAATCTTTTGGGAAAAATATATCCCGGAGATTATATGCTTAGCGGAAACCTTACGATTCCGGAAATTGCCGAGATAATAACTAATCCACAGAAAGTTTTTGTGAAACTGACGTTTCCCGAAGGCTGGACTGCCGAGCAGATTGCCGGACGCCTTAACGAGAATGGGTTTGACGGCGGCGCTTTTCTCGAGCTGGTAAACAATCCGTCGGAAGATATTGTTTCTCAATTTTCAGTGCTGGCAGACAAGCCGCAAAAGGCTTCGCTCGAAGGATATATTTTTCCCGACACGTATAAATTTTCAAAAGATGCCACTCCGGAGGGAATCTTGAAGAAAATTCTTAGCAATACTGAAAATAAATTTGACGAAGAATTGCGCGAGGAGGCGAAAAAACAGGGGAAAACGGTATTTGAAATCCTTACGATGGCAAGTATCCTGGAGAGAGAAGTAAGCACGCCGGAAGATTTTCAAATTGTTTCCGGAATATTTTGGCGCAGGATTGCGATCGGGCAGGCTCTTCAGAGCGATGCAACTTTGGAATATGTGCTTAAGACGAGAGATTTTCAACACTCCTTTGAACAAACCAGAATCGATTCTCCGTACAATACCTATATCAACAAAGGCCTGCCGCCCGGGCCGGTTTCAAATCCCGGCTTGGAAACAATTTCAGCGGCTTTGCGTCCCAAAAAAACAAATTATCTCTACTTTTTAACCGATCCTAACAATCTTAAAAACACGGTATATTCTGTGACCTTCGAAGAGCACGTGAAGAATAAGCAGAAATATGGGCTATAAGCGTAAACCCAAAGGAAAACAGAGTGTACGTTGGAGACCTCTGTAGAGGTCTCTATGAAGCGTTCTGCTGTTTGCTGTCGAACAGGAAAATTGCCTGATTTTGCCTTTTTGACATAAGAAAGTATTTAATCTACTATATATAGGAAATAATACAAAAATACAGATCACTTTTTTAAGCGATATTTTCTTTTAAATACGCCATTTTTTCTTTTGCACGCATTTTAAAAAAGAAAAAAATTTTTTGAATATGACAGAAAAAGCAAAAAGCATTTTTCAAAGGTTTTCGGAAGGGTTTTTCAGTAATGTGTCGAGAGATATCGGCATTGATTTAGGTACCGCCAATACGCTTGTTTATCTCAAGGGGAAAGGAATAATAATAAACGAGCCTTCAGTGGTGGCAATCAATAAGCGTACCGGACAAGTTCTGGCAATCGGCAGGGAGGCGAAAAGAATGGTAGGGAAAACTCCCGGCCATATTGTAGCGACAAGACCGCTCGTAGACGGCGTGGTGAGTGATTTTGAAGTGACCACGCAGATGCTTAAATATTTTATCGACAAGATAAACAAAGATTCTTTTGCTCTCTCACCGAGGCCGCGGGTTTTGATTGGGATTCCTTCGAGAATCACTGAGGTTGAGAAGAAAGCTGTGATAGATGCCGCCATGAATGCCGGTGCCCGCGAAGCGTATCTTATTGAAGAACCGATGGCAGCGGCGATCGGAGCAAGACTTCCGGTGACGGACGCGCGCGGAAACATGATTGTTGATATTGGCGGAGGAACTTCGGAAATTGCCGTGATTTCGTTGGGAGGCATTGTCAGCGCGAGAAGCCTTCGGGTTGCTGGAGATGAGATGAACGAAGATATAGTGAGGTATTGCAGGGATGAATTTAATCTGTTGGTCGGAGAAAAAACTGCGGAAGACATAAAGATTGCCGTTGGAAGTGCTTTTTCTCTCAAGGAGGGGCTTTCCATGCCTGTTCGCGGGCGTGATCTGGTGAGCGGACTGCCGAAAGAAGTCATGGTGACTGATGAGCAGATCAGGGAAGGTCTTTCAAGATCAATAAGAATAATAATAAACAATATAAAGACCGTTATTGAAGAAACTCCCCCGGAACTGCTCTCGGATGTTATGCAAAGAGGCGTGATCATAGCTGGAGGAGGAAGCATGATCAGAAATCTTGATAAGCTTATTGCCAACCAGACCGAAATGCCTGTTAGAGTTATGGAAGATCCGCTTACCGCAGTCGTGAGGGGCATAGGAATCGTTCTTGAAGATTTGGAAACTCTCAGAGAAGTACTTGTTGAAGATCAAAGAGAGAAAGCGTTTAAATAATAACCGATACGAGCCTATAAAATATTTGAATCTGCTGAAGCAGATTTAAATATTTTCGTAGATTTGTATTTGATTTGCAGTTTCGAATCGGCTTATGCAAAGATTTACCAAAACAAAACTGTTTGTAGTTCTGGTCGCTTCCGCCATTTTCGGCTTGATTGTCTATTTTAATCCGGTTTCCGCATCCAATTCGATCCGTTCCGGATTAAGCGTTTTTACTTTACCTTTTCAGAAAGTTTTTTATTCTTTTTCGGTGAACGTTCAAAACACAATGGATTTTCTGTCTTCTATCGGTGAAATCAAGAAAGAAAATGAGCAACTCATCCGTGAAAAGCAGGAATTGGTTGCGGAAAACGCGTCTCTTAAGGAAGTTGGAAACGAGAATGAGCTTCTTCGCGAACAACTGAATCTTCTTCCGCGCGCGCGATACGATCTTGTTCCCGCATTTATAGTCAGCGAGGATCCGGGTAATTCCGGAAACTGGATTGAAATAGATCGCGGAAGCGAAGATGGGATGACCGAAGGGATGCCCGTAATAGTTTCCAAAGGTATTTTGGTCGGAAAAATTAAGGATGTGGGGCTGAAAAGTTCCAAAGTAATTCTTTTGACTAATCCCACAAGTGCGGTGAACGCAATGACTCTTGAAAACAGTTCGAAGGGTGTTGCCAAAGGAGAATACGGGCTTGGAATCATTTTTGATATGGTTTTGCAGACTGATTCGATTCAAGCGGGCGACAATGTTGTGACTTCCGGGATAGGCGGAGAAATTCCGCGCGGCCTTTATGTCGGAAAAGTGCAGGAAGTCCGTCCGTCGGACGATCATCTTTTTCAACAAGCCATCGTGATTTCACCCATTCAGCCTTCAAAATTGAAGATAGTTTTCGTCGTGAAGGGAGTTAAGCAATAGGCAAACATCGGCATTTTTCCATAAAACAGGAAGCCCATGAAAAAGAAGTTAGTCTACATATTCATAGGTTTGATTGCTATCTTGTTTCAGACAAGCGTCATTCCGGTAGTAACGGAAACAAAGATGCCGGGTGATTCGGTTATTATGGCGGCACTCGCGTGGTCAATCCTGGACGGCTTCTTCGCTTTTTTCCCCTGGGCTATCCTGCTGGGACTGCTGTATGACATTATAAGTTATTCTCCGATCGGGATGCATGTGCTTGTCATTCTCCCGGTGCTCTATTTTGTAAGTTTTTTTTCAAGACGCTTCACGATGGAATCGAAAGGCGTCAGAATTGTTTTATTTATTGTTTTTGTCGTTTCGGTGACAATTTTTTCGCGAATAATTCTTTTTCTTGTTAACTCATGGGGAAATCTTTCACTGAACGGATTCTGGAAAATTTTTGCTTCACCAGCCGGCATTGTTTGGCAACTCGCGCATAATTTCGTTTTGTTTTTCTTCTGGTTTTTTGTCATCAAAAAGTGCAAAGAATTTTTTAAGATAGAAAGTTAGAAAATGTTTAAAGGTGCTCGAAAAACGAACAAGATGCCATCCGGATTGGAAATAGAGGATTATGTGCTGACTGCTACCGAGAAGGAGGCTGCCAGGATGGAAAAGCCGTTCCAAAAAAAATGGTTTGATGTTTTGTATTGGCTGGTGATTTTTCTTATGGTTGTTCTCGCGTTCCGGGTGATTTTTCTCAATGTAATAAAAGGTGCATATTACAGGGAAGTTTCAAAAGGAAACAGCATAAGGTCTGTCGTCATGAAAGCTCCGAGGGGAAGAATTTTTGACAGAAACAATGTTCCGCTTGTCAATAATGTTCCGAGCATCGATGCGGTGATTGTGCCTGGTGACATTCCGCGCGACAGCGCGCAGTTGAAAAAAATATCAAACAAAGTTTCGTCGATACTCGGGATGAACGAGGCAGAAGTGCGCATAGCGTTGGAAAGCAATATGTCGAAATCGTTCAACACTGTCTTACTAAAGGAAAACATATCTCAAGATGAATCTTTGATGCTTCTTGAAAAGGCGGTTGAACTTCCCGGAATCGGAATAGAGAAGACGGCTATCAGGGAATATATAGACGGCGCCATATTTTCACACGTGCTGGGATATGAAGGGAAGATTGAAAAGAAAGAACTCGAGCAAAACAAAGGCTATCTGCTCACCGACTATATCGGAAAACAGGGAATCGAAAAATCATATGAGCAGCATCTGAGGGGCGTTCACGGAGCCAATCAGATTGAGGTCGATTCCATGGGAAACATGAAGCGTGAGGTTGGTATAATTCATCCGAAACCCGGAAATGATTTGATTCTTAACATTGACAGCGGACTGCAGAAAAAAATATATGACAGCCTGAATGCGATACTTGAGAAAACCGGAACGAAAACGGCAGCCGCAGTCGCGATAGACCCAAGAGATGGCGGGGTTTTGGCGGTGGTAAATTTGCCAAGCTTTGACAACAATCTTTTTGCGAAAAAAATATCGGGAGAAGAATATAGCAAGCTCATTCAGGATCCGGACAAACCGCTTTTCAATCGCGCTGTTTCGGGAGAATATCCGCCGGGATCCACGATAAAACCCATAATTTCCGTAGCAGCTCTTTCAGAAGGTGTAATAACACCTTCGACGATAATAGACGGACTTGGAGGAGTTCTCAGAATTGGAAGTTATTCTTTCGGGGACTGGAAAGTGCACGGGCCCAGCGATGTCAGAACCGCAATCGCTGAAAGCAATGACATTTTTTTCTATACCATCGGAGGTGGATATGGAAATATTCAGGGACTCGGCATAAGCAGAATGAAGAAGTGGTACAATCTTTTCGGGCTGGGAGAAAAAACGGGCATTGATATCGGTGGAGAAAGCGAAGGGCTTATCCCCGATGAGCAGTGGAAAAAAGAAAAGATCGGCGAAAGGTGGACCATAGGAAACAGCTATCATGCTTCGATCGGACAGGGATATGTGGCAGCAACTCCGCTTCAGCTTGCCAACTATGTTGTCGCAGTAGCCAATGGCGGAACGCTGTATAAGCCTCGTATTGTTTCTAAAATCAAAAAAAACAGCGGCGAAACAATCGAACTTGAGCCGGAAATTATTCGGAGTGGATTTGCTTCTGCAAATTTTATCAATGTAGTCAAGGAAGGAATGAGAAAAACTGTCACGGACGGCACTGCGCAATCACTTAAAGACTTGCCGGTGGAGGTTGCCGGAAAAACAGGCACCGCGCAATTCGGATCCGAAGACAAAACCCATGGATGGTTTGTTTCTTTCGCGCCATATGACAACCCCGAAATCGCATTGGTGATTCTTTCCGAAGGTGAAAGCGACGGGAATTCAAGCGCCGTTCCAGCCACGAAAGAGATTTATGAATGGTATTTTGGAGACAAAAATTGAGGTTGGCTTGCCAAATTTCCCTTATATTAGGCATTTTTCTAGTGTTTCCTATTGACAAAAATGGGATTTTTTAATATACTTAACCGGTTGTGGTATAATACAATAGTCGGTTCTTTGAAGAATAAATCATCAAGGCAACCGGGCAATCGCTCCGCTTTGGGTGGAGAGGAAAGTCCGGACACCATTCTCGTTTTGTCGGGATTATGCGCAGTGGGTAATGCCCACCGCTGCGATGGCGACATCGCAGAAGGGAAAGTGCCACAGAGACTATACTATCCGACGCCATGCGTCGGGCAAAGGTGAAAAGTTTTTCGGTGTGCAAGTTTTCGCTCTATCAGCTGATTAGCGAAATACTTTTGCTACGGAAGTTCTTCATTGGCGACAATGAAAGATGGCAAACCCTGCGTGGTGCAAGGCCGTGCCCCGATTTATCGGGGAGTGCCGCTGGAATCTGCCGGCAACGGTAGATCAAGATAAATGATTGTCCGCCGTGCTTTGTTCGCGCAAGGCACGATGACAGAATCCGGCTTACAGGTTGTCTTGATGATTTGTTTCTCAAAGGATAAACACTAAAGAAGCAAGTACTGGCATTAAAAACTAAGCTTTTCATTAGTTTTTGTCTGTGGTTTGATTAGTGTTTTATAATCGCAGTTTATATGAAGAAAAGATCCGAATTATTCTTCAGTGCCATACAAGTTCCGCTTGATATGGCAATGATAATGCTTGCGGCCATCAGCGCATTTGCAATCCGCGACATTCCGCAAGTTGTTACTTTGCAGCCAAAACTTTATAAATTTCCGTTCAACGACTACCTTGTCGTTGTTTCAATGATAATTCCTTTTTTCATATTGATATACGCCTTGGAAGGCCTCTATGATCTAAGAGTGACCAGAAGATTTTGGAAGGAATCGCTCAAGATTTTTTCTGCTACTTCAATCGGTCTTGTTGCGATAATTGTTGCAATATTTCTCAAAAGAGAATGGTTTTCTTCCCGTTTCATAATCTTGTCGGGATGGCTTTTGGCGGTTCTGTATGTGACGACCGCGCGCTATCTGCTTCAAAAAGCTCAAAAATGGCTCCTAAAAAAGAAAGGTCTTGGAGTGCATAGGTTGCTTCTTGTCGGGCGCAACGGGAAAATAGACAGGCTGATAGACACGATCAGCGGCAATCCGCAGCTTGGATACAGAATAGTGGAACACATAGACAGCGCAAGCATTCATGCGATCAAGGATATAAAGGAGCAAAGAGGTGTCGATGAAATAATAGTGTGTGATCCTTCGCTCACGGATGCTGAACAGGAGAAGCTCATAGATTACTGCGCGATAAACAATATTGCATACAAATTTATTCCGACGACGCTTCAGACCGCGCGCTTCGAAACCGGAATTTTTGGCGGAGAGCCGATCATAGAAATAAAGCACACTCCTCTCGAGGGATGGGGAAGAATACTCAAGAGAGCATTTGACATTGTCGCATCAGCCATACTGATAGCAATCTTGTCTCCGGTAATGCTTATCACGGCTCTGGCGATATGGATTGAAACCGGCCGTCCGATAATATATAAAAACGAAAGAATCGGCAGTGACGGAAAGAAATTTTTCGTCTACAAGTTTCGCTACATGAAATGGGAATATTGCGTGACAAGGGAAAACAAAAAACTCAAAGACGCGCTCGATTTTGAGCAAAAATTGATTGCCGAACGTTCCATCAAACAGGGACCGTTATATAAGATCAAAAATGATCCCCGGAAGACGAAAGTCGGAACGTTTATTGAGAGATATTCCATTGACGAGCTTCCCCAACTCTTTAATGTTTTAAGGGGAGACATGAGTCTTATAGGGCCGCGTCCACACCAGGAAAGAGAGGTGGAGAAATACAACGAATATCACAGGCGTCTTCTTACGATAAAGCCCGGAGTCTCAGGTATGGCGCAGGTTTCCGGTAGAAGCGATCTTGAATTTGAAGACGAGTATAAGTTGGATGTTTATTATATTGAAAATTGGTCTCTTTGGTTGGACATTCAGATTTGTCTTAAAACAGTATTAACTTTATTCAAAAAAAGGAAGAATTAGCGCCAAAGCTTGATGCGGTTGTGGATAAGTTTGACAAAATATGAAAAATAGACTATAATTATAATATGGAAGATCGATGAAAACGGTTTGGTCGACTGCTTCATCCTATCTTCTCGGTTCTTAATCAGTAATTAAAGAAGTACTCTTATGACAGACAAAAGAGCCACAGATCAGGAATTTTTGGAGTTTGCCGTCAAGGCGCTCGTCGACAATCCTGACGATGTGAAGGTTGAGAGAAAAATTGATGAAATGGGCGTTCTCATTACGCTGGATGTAAATCCTCAGGACATGGGAATGGTAATTGGCCGGGAAGGTCAGACCGCAAAAGCCCTTCGCACAATTTTGAGAGTGATCGGTGCAAGAAACAATGCTCGCGTTAACCTCAAAATCAATGAACCTGAGGGTTCAACAAGAGGCGAAAGGTCGGCAAAACCTGCCGAATCAAACAATGACAAAAAGAGCATTGATGATGTGATTGGCAGCATATAATTCTCACTTGAATTTTGAAAACCCTCCGATTTAGTCGGAGGGTTTTTGTATCTTTAAGAAGGATTATTTTTAATAAGATAGGGATAAATCGAGCCGATAAAATATAGGGAACCTGTGATTACGACAGGATTTTTTGATGACTTGATTGCGCTTATGATTTCTTTTCTATTATTTTTTATGATTTTAAAATTCTCAAATTTTCTCATCCGGAGGTATTTGGATACCAAATCATTTTCTACAGAGTCAACGGACTTTTTGCCATTGACGATTGAAAGGGACGATAAGAATACTTTTTCCGCGAGCGGAACTATTTTTTCTAGCATAGAACGAAAATCTTTTCCTTTTTTGAACGCGACAATAAAGTCAAACTGTTTGCCAGAGTAAATTTTCGAAAGATTTTCAGTAAAAATACCCATTTTTTGTTTATTATGCGCGCCGTCAATGATTACTTTTTTTCCGTAATATTTCAGAATGTTGAAACGGCCGGGAATATTTATGTTTTCAAGCGATTTCCGAAGATTTTTTTCATTTATTTTGAACCTGTCGCGTTTTGAAAGAAGGCAAAGGCAGGCAAGCGCAAGCGAACAGTTTTCTGCTTGATGTTTTCCAATCAGTCCAAGATTCAAGTTTTTAATTTTTAAATTTTCTCTTTTTTCTGCTTCTCTAATTCCTTTTTTGGAAAAAGGGAAAAATTGAAAATCGAAGACAGTTTTTTGTGCATTTGCAGAAATGATTTTGTAATTTTTCTTATCAAGCAGAAACAAATCGGAATTTTTTTCTTCGCATTTCTTTTTGATGATGTTCGCCGCCTTCTGCCTTATGCTGATTACTGAATTTTGATTTTTAATTATGCCGCATTTTTTATTAACTATTTTCGATATCGTGTTTCCCAGAAGACTCATATGATCGTGTCCTATTCTCGTGATTACGGCTACTTTATCCCTGCGGGAAACACAGTTGGTCGCGTCGATTTTTCCACCAAGACCCGTCTCCATTACGGCATAATCGAGTTTTTCTTTCGCGAAAATATAATAAGCAAGTCCGATGCAAATTTCGAAAAAAGTTGGCGGTCCGTATTTGCTTTTTCCCATAACTTTGATGGTAGGTTGTATCTCGCTGAAATATTTTAAAATCAGCTTCTTGCTTGGCAGGTTGCTTGCGCATCTTGTGTTTTTTGCTCTTGCTTGCGGTTTTGATTTTCTAGGCAGATCGAAAATTTGCATTCTTTCACGGATGTCGAGAATGTGCGGAGAAACCGAGAGTCCGACACGAAAGCCCTGACTCCAAAGGATGTGGCCTGTGAGATATGCGGTCGATCCTTTTCCTGAAGTGCCGGCAATATGGATAACTTTGATTTTGTTTTGGGGATTTCCCAAAAGCTTCATAAAATATCCCATTCTTTTTATTCCGGCGTCATTCTTAAAAACTGCCTCTTTGGGCGGCACGTGCGAAGCGAGGAATTTTTCAAATTGTTTAAAGCTGTCGATTTCCATTCAATAATATTAGCTATAATCATAAACAGTTGCAAGCTTTCAAAGCGCATGGAAATATGCTAAAATTTAATTGATTTATGGTTAAAAATTAAGAATAAATTTTTAAAATCTGGCATGAATTTTGACATAATAACAATTTTTCCGAAAATTTTCGATTCATACTTCAATGAGTCCATCATCAAGCGCGCCCGAAAGGCTGGGGCGGTGAAAATCAATGTCCATAATTTGCGCGATTATGCCACGGATAAGCACAAAACAGTCGATGACACTCCTTATGGCGGTGGCGCCGGAATGGTGATGAAGGTTGAGCCGATATCTAAAGTTGTAGAGTCCATAAAATCGCAGGGCGAAAGCCAAAAAACAAGAACAATATTATTTTCGGCAAAGGGAAAGCGATTCACACAAAAAGATGTGAAAAGGCTTTCCAAATATGACCGACTAATCTTGATTTGCGGACGTTATGAAGGAGTGGATGAAAGAGTTGCCCAGCATGTTGCCGGCGAGGAAATTTCAATCGGAGATTTTGTTTTGACAGGAGGAGAAATTCCGGCAATGGTTGTTGTTGATTCCATTGCAAGATTGATTCCGGGCGTTTTGGGCAACGAACAAAGTCCTCTTATCGAGTCTCACAGCAAGGAAGGTTATCTTGAATATCCTCAATACACAAAGCCGGAAATTTTTAATGGCTGGAAAGTGCCCGAAATTCTTCTTTCCGGGAATCACGGTGAAATTGAAAAATGGAGGAAGAAAAAATCCAAAAGTATTTAAATAAAAATGAACCAAAAAAAGATATTATTTTTTTTCGCGTTGCTGAGTGTTTTTGCGTTTGCCGGAAAATCCGAAGCGGCGAATATTTATGTCGACCAGACGCTTGCGGCAAATTGCACGTCGGGCAACTATTCAACCGCTGCCAGAAATTGCGGCGGAAGCGACGGCGATGCATACGTGAACGTGCAGGCCGCCCTTGACGCGATGGCAGGAGGGGATGACATATACCTTCGCGGCGGAACTTATGCGAGTTCGGGAGACGGGCGCGAGACGTTTGAAATAAAAGCTGACGGGACCGCCGATGATTATAGCTCCATACAATCCTATCCCGGCGAATGGGCGCGTATTCAGGGCTCCGGAGACTGGTGCGTCATCGGACTAAGAGCATATCAAAACCAATGTCCCGGACCGGGATGTGTCAAATATTGGAGATTTGAGCGTCTGGAGATATCCGGAGGGACTAACGCCGGAATCGCTCTTTCCGGCGGTCCATTTACTGTGAGGTATTGTTACATACACGACAATTATGCCGGTACTGGCGGAGATAATCCTGCCGGAATCTATGCCAATGTCCCGATGGATTCGGTGATTGAATATAACTTTTTTGATTCCAATGGAGCGTCCGATACCGCGGGAACAAATTGCGCGCAGATAGTTTTTTTGAGCGACTATGCGGTTTCATATGAGCTCATTTCGAAAACAAATGTTTTGGCTGACGGGGCTTATAATGAAAATTCTTTGATTGCAAGGAATATTGTCAGATACAACCTTTTCAAAGAAACAACCGACAGGTCGACGAGAGCTTTCAAACACAAGGCTGGTCAGACAATAATCCCGCACGCCGTGAATGGAACAATCACGGAATCACGCAAGCATTTCGGCGACAAGATCCATCATAATCTTGTTTTGGGGTCGGAAATGATAGAGACCAATCAGGATCTGGCGCAAATTTACAACAATATAATTCCGGACAGCCATATAAGCGTGGGGTATACCGGAGATTACGCTCCGCTCTATTCATGCATATATAATAATTACGTAAAGAGGCTTCACTATTCTCTTTCATACGTCACGACAAGCAACAAGTATTATTTTTGGGATCCTGCGGGAGATGTGGCATTTCGCAAAGACTGGACCTATAACAATATTATCGATAACTTTGTAGACAGTGATCGGAACAGGCAGGTGGGCTTTAGGGACTATATGTGTAACACCGGTGATTCCGGTTGCGCTTCTTATTATGACGATTCGACGGTTCTTAATCTGAACGATTTCCATTTTAAAAACAACTATCTTTATCGTCCTGACAATAACAATGACGTTTGGAATGCGGACTTGGTCGCGCCCGGACACAGGGATATAGGGCTCATTTCCAATTGGGAGACAAATTATCCTCAAATTTCCGGCAATTATCGCAAAGCAAGCTCTGAGGGAATCGACAATTTGATGAGCGGCACTTCCGGATCAAGCCGCTATATCACTCGTGAAGAGCATGCGGTGTCGGGTTCGGCCACCATTTCAAACGGCGGAATCGGAAGCGGACATCCGTATCTTGATGACGTTACGATCCCTTCTTACATCGGAGCGACAAACCCAGATGATAACGATTGGGTTGAAGGAGTCCTGAATCTTGCTGATGTTTCAATTTTGCAAAACGCTTTGGGAGACCCTGATTGGATCGAAGGCGCAACGACTTCGGGAGATGAGATCGCTCCGGCTTCACCGCAGGGATTAAGCGTGAGCTGAAAATACAAAAAGGTTTTGGGAATTAAACTCCTCATCTGAAAAATCTGATTTCGATAAAAATGGTATAAGTACGTAATGTTTTACGTAAAACCTTACGTAAAAAATATGAAAAGACATGCTCGAAAATTAATTTTATCAGTGCTTTTTCTCAGTTTTTTTTGCTTTACGAAAAATTCCGAAGCGGCGGAATATTATGTCGCACCTGACGGAAACGATGTCGCATCCGGAACCATAGTGGAACCATTCAAGACATTTTTACCGGCGCTCACAAGGGCGCAAGCGGGGGACACGATATATGCGCGTGGCGGCACGTATGATTTTGACAATGCGATGGTGAGAGGCATTGCAAGAGACGCCAGCAGCGCTGGCGCAACCAGTTGTCCGGAAGGGCAGAAACTAACAGATGGATATTGCTTCAAGGACGCTTATGGATTTATAAGCATAAAAGACTTTAGCGGCTGGGCGTCGAATCATCCCGCGTATTCCATAGCCAGCGGTGCGGAAAACAATCCGATTACTGTCAGAAACTATCCGGGTGAGACCCCAATTTTGGATTTAACGGATCAAAGGTTTGATCCCGGATTTCCTCCCAATGGCGAAGTTTTCAAGAGAGCTGTCACGGTGGGCCTCAAGGCATATTGGGTTATCGAGGGATTTGAAATAATGGGTGGCATTGTGAATGTTGAAGGAGGAACACAAAGTGCTCAAACACATGATATAACTATAAAAAATAACAATATTCATGACATTGCCTGTGACGGCGGAGATAATCCGGGAATTGTCCGGATCGACAGAGGAGACTGGGGAGGCCCGTATAATATTTTCATACACGGCAACAAGTTACATGGAATATATGATTGGGAGCAACCGAACCAATGGGACGGCGTTATTGATGCGCAGCATTTTGGAGCAGTAACGATGCTTTCAAGGCAATCGTATTTGGGATTTGAAGGCGGAGGAACGGGATATATAGAAATAAAGAATAATGAAATATATGAAGTTCCTCAAGCGTTCTTTTTTAAGAATTGCACCGCCGGACCTGTTCTTATAGAAAACAATATTATTCATGATTGCGGAAGCCTTGGCACTATTGTAGCTTCAAATATGCATTTTGTGCGCAATCTCAGCTACAATGTTGACAGGGGGTTTAGGGCAATGGGAAACAACAGTGACGGTATCATGAATGATCCCAGGTTGGTTGCTATTGCCGGACAAAACGCCACTGTTGAGTATAATACTTTCGTCGGGCTTGATCTTTTGATGTCTTTGTGGACTGGCACCGGACATACGATCCGCAACAATATTTTCTGTGGTTTGAATTCGAGGGTTCAGGGGGCCAATTGGGACACTCCCGCGTATATTTCAAAAAGCGAAGTTTATACCGACGCCGAAAACGTGGCGGAATCTTTGTTGCAGCAGGTGACATCAAACAACAACTGCTTCATTTCTCCTCATTCGGATTTTCAATTTGCTTCCCGTTATATGCCGTCAGGAGTGGAACATTATACCTATACTCAAGCTCGGAACATTTTCGGCTTCGATCCCGATTCGCTGATAATAATTAGAAGCGATCCGCAATCGATATTTGTTGATGCCGCTCAAAGCAATTTTCATCTGCAGGATCCGAGTATTTGTCCCAATATGGGTTATTATGCCGATCTTGACATGGCCGCGCCGGCGAATCCAACGGGATTGAACGTGAGCTAAAAAGTTTATAAAACTTATCAAGTTAGCAGGATTTGTAAAAAGATTATAAGTTTTATTAATATAGTTATTGATAATTAGTTATTCCCATGCATTCAAGAAATGCTGACAAAATATTGCTGAGTATCGTCTTGATCCTTCTTGTTTTCGGCTTGGTCATGATAGCGAGTGCGGGAGTGATCTATAGCGAGACGCGCTTTGAAGACAAATATTATTTTTTCAAGCATCAGCTGATTTACGGGGTCATTCCAGGCTTGGCCGCGCTATATTTTTTTTCGAAAATAAATTATTCTTTTTGGAAAAAAATATCAGTGCCTTTCTTTTTTTTGTCGATAATTTTCCTGCTTTTGGTTTTTGTGCCAGGAATTGGATCGAAGGTGTACGGCGCAAGCCGTTGGATACAGCTCGGTCCTTTCTCATTTCAGCCTTCAGAAATGGCCAAATTGTCCATGGTTTTATATCTGGCTGCATGGCTGGAGAGCCGAGGAATAAATAGAATAAAGGATGTCTATGAAGGACTGCTCCCGTTTGTCGGAATATTGGGATTGATAGGAGTTCTTATTATGAATCAACCTGATACGGGAACCTTTGGCATAATAGTGTTGACTTCGCTGGCTATTTTTTTTGTGGCAGGAGCGAATTTCAGGCATATAGGCTTGTTGGGTCTGATGGGTTTGCTTATTCTTTGGGTGCTGATTAAACTGGAGCCTTATCGGTTAAACCGGATAATGACGTTTTTAAATCCGCAGGCTGATCCTCAAGGAACGGGCTATCAGATAAATCAGGCTTTGCTTGCGATAGGATCGGGAGGGATTTTGGGAGTAGGGCTCGGTCATAGCAGGCAGAAATTTAACTATCTTCCCGAACCGGTGGGGGATTCCATTTTTGCGATAATAGGCGAAGAGTTGGGAATATTAGGAGCGTCGGTGTTAATTATCCTGTTCTTTATGCTTGCCCTGAGGGGTATAAAGATCGCAAAAAACGCGCCTGATTTTTTCGGACGGCTTCTGGCTATAGGCATAACCATGTGGATCGTGTTTCAGGCATTCATAAACATAAGCGCCAACGTTGCACTGGTGCCGTTAACCGGAGTTCCCATGCCTTTTATAAGTTATGGAGGAACGTCGCTGGTGTTTTTGATGTCGGCTGTAGGAATTTTGCTTAACTTGTCCAGGCATTCGAGAATATAAAAAATATTGGATTTTTCGATGTAAAATTGATATTATTAAATAAAACTATAAGCTGATAAGTCATTAGATGTAGAACAAGTCACCTATTATTGGTCATTAAGGGTTTGTGGCCAAAAACCAAATTTATTGCCTGTGTAACTAATAATCAATCAAATTTCTATGCGTATAGTATTGACCGGAGGCGGAACAGGAGGGCATTTAACGCCCCTTATAGCAGTTGCAAAAAAGATAAAGGAGAAGCTCGGACCGGAGGCGGATATTCTGTATATCGGGTCTGGCGCCGAAATGGAAAAGAAAATGATGGCGGAGGAGAATATCCCCGTAAAATTTGTGCAAAGCGGAAAAATGAGAAGATATTTTTCGCTGCAGAATTTCATTGATTTTTTCAGAGTGCCTGTGGGGTTTTTTCAGTCACTGTGGATACTTCTGAGATATATGCCCGATGCTGTGTTCTCCAAAGGCGGATATGTTGCAATTCCTGTCGTTTTGGCTGCGTGGGTCTATCGCATACCGGTCATGATTCATGAATCCGATTCGATTCCCGGAACCGCGAATAGATTTTTGTCGAAATTTGCGAGGCGTATTGCCATTGCCTATCCTTCTGCTGGAGAATATTTTCCGAAAGAAAAAACAGCCCTCATTGGAAATCCGATTCGTTTTCAGGTCACTGATGGGGATCCTGTTATGCTGCGCAACCAGCTGAATTTCACCGAAGGGAAGAAGACCGTCCTGGTCCTGGGCGGAAGCCAGGGTTCAAAAGTTATAAATGATGCGATTGTCAAAATTTTGCCAAAACTTCTACAGCGCTATCAGGTCATCCATCAGACAGGCGAAGCGAACTTTGCCGAAGTTAAAAGTAATGCGGCTTATATGGGAGTGAAAAGCGGGCGTGGCGGATATTTTGCAGTTCCCTTCATGAACTCGAATCAGATCAGAGATTCGTTTGCGCTTGCTGATCTAGTGATAAGTCGTGCGGGAGCCACTTTTATCACAGAAATAGCTGCTAATGCTAAACCGGCTATCCTGGTTCCGATCGCTGAAAGCGCCAATGACCACCAGCGCATGAATGCCTATTCTCTTGCAAAAATAGGAGCGGCGATCGTGTTGGAAGAGCCCAATCTTGTAGAGAATATATTGATTGATAAAGTAGATTATATTTTGGGCGATAATGATTTGTATCAGGCAATGTCTGAAAAAATAAAGACTTTCTATCATCCGAATGCTGCCGAAGTTGTGGCGAACGCCGTGATTGAAATAGCGAAATCCTGATTTTTTTGTTGCGCATATCTTGTGGTATGGTATCCTGAAACATCGCTTAACATTTTCAGAAACACGCATATGGAAAATCGGAGAAAAATCTATATTGTGGGAATTGAAGGATCCGGAACATCAGCGCTTGCTCAAATATATGCAAGCATGGGTTATGAAGTTTTGGGGAGCGATAACGGGGATCATTTTTATTGGCGTGTTTTGGAGGGGAAAAATATTAAGGTTTTTCAAAATTTCGACAAAAAAAACATTCCCGACGGGATTGAATTTGCGATAAAATCGAGCGCTTTTAACGATGACAATGTGGAAATTGCGGAACTGAAGAAAAGGGGAATACGAATTTATTCCTACAGCGAAGCGCTCGGAAGACTTTTTAATGAAAAAGCGGGCATAGCAGTTTGCGGCACTCACGGAAAAACAACGACGACGGCGCTGCTCGCCGACGTGATGTTGAAACTTAATGCTTCGCCGATCGCTCTGGTGGGAAGCCAGGTTGCAGATTGGAAAACGAATGTTCTTCTGGGTAAAGGAGAATATTTCATAGCAGAAGCCGACGAATATCAGAACAAGCTTCAGTATTATAATCCATGGTCCGTTATTCTTGCGAGTGTGGACTGGGATCATCCGGATTTTTTCGTTAATTTTTCGTCTTATAAAGATGTTTTCAGGGAGTTTGTGAAAAAAATCCCGATTACGGGCTTCTTGGTCGTTTGGGGAGACAGCAGTGATACGCTGGAAATTGCCGAAAATGCGCGTTGCCCTGTAGTCACCTACGGTTTTGGAGAGGATAATTATTATAGAATTGTGAACCATGAACAAAAAAGCATGGAAAAAGGCGGAACGCAAAGCTTTGAAATTGTCTGTGAAGACAAGAATTTGGGAAACTTTGAAATCGCGCTTGTTGGGAGGCATAACGTGCTCAACGCGGCATCCGTCATTGCCCTTTGTTTCGAGATGAAACTGGACATAGAAAAAATCAGAAAGGCAATTAAGGAATTTAAGGGAACATCGAGGAGATTTGAAAAGGTTGGAATGTTTCAAGATGTTATTGTGATTGATGATTACGCGCATCATCCTGATGAAATAAAAGCGACCCTTCAGGGAGCGCGCGGATATTTCCCGGAAAAAAACATATGGACGGTTTTTCATCCGCACACGTTCACAAGAACAAAAGCCTTACTTCAGGAATTTTCGCAAAGCTTTGAAGATACGGATAGAGTGATAGTGATTGATATCTACGGAAGTGTTCGCGAACTTCATGGCGGAATTTCTTCAAAGGATCTGGTAGAATTGATCAACAAATATCTTCCTGGACGTGCCGACTATATTCCGACAATGGATGAGGCAGTGCGTTATCTTGTCGAAACTTATGGAAGATATGACGTGCTTATCACGATGGGAGCGGGCGATGTTTGGAAAATAGCGAAGAAACTGGTTGAAATTAACAAACAAAACTAATCAAAAACAAATGATCAATATCGAAAAAAATGCGCCGTTAGCGCCGATGTCCTCTTTCAAGATCGGCGGAAACGCTGATTTTTATGCGGAAGTAAAAACTGTCAGTGAGCTCAAAGAAGCCTTGAAGTTTGCAAAGGAAAACAGGCTTGATTTCTATGTTCTCGGAGGCGGCACGAATGTTTTGTTCAGTGACAAAGGATTTTCCGGATTAATTATTAGGATTAGGAACGAAAGAGTGAAAATAGAAGGAAATGAAGTGACGGCGGGGGCAGGTGCGTCTCTTTTGGGAATCGTAAATGCTGTTGCGGAAGCCGGTCTTGCAGGCTTGGAATCGCTTGCCGGAATTCCCGGAACATTGGGAGGAGCCGTGCGCGGCAATGCCGGAGCGTATGGATCGGAAATAAGCGAACGCATAAAAAGCATCAGCGTTTTTGATGCTAAGACATCTCAGGAAAAAGAGTACGGGAAAGAAGAGTCGGAATTCGGATACAGGAAGAGTATCTTTAAGAAAAACAAGCATCTCATTATTGTTTCAGTGAGTTTTGTTTTGGAAAAAGGAAACTCAGAGGAGCTTCTGCAAAAGGTGAAGGAATTACTTTCCAAAAGGAACAGCAGTGGACTCTATGGTCTCAAGAGTGCCGGTTCATTTTTTATGAATCCCGAAGTGTCTGATGAAAAATTGAGATCTGAATTCGAAAAAGATACCGGACAGCGGCTGAGGGGCAGCACCATCCCGGCCGGGTGGCTGATTGAAAGAGCCGGTCTCTGCGGGAAAAAAATCGGAGGGGCTGCTGTTAGCGAGAAGCATGGCAACTTCCTGATAAACGCGGATAATGCCACTGCCGAAAATGTAATAATATTGGCAAGTTTTATCAAGCAACAGATTCGCAGCAAGTTCGGAGTGCAGCTGCAGGAAGAAGTTAATTATGTCGGGTTTTAATAAGCTATTTTAATTTGTTATCTGTTAATAATTTAAAAATAAAATCATGGCAATCAAAGAAAACATGAAATTTTTGTTCAAAGGCGTGAAGATCGATGAAAGGACCGAGGGATATGTGAGGAAACGGCTGAACGGTTTGGACAGGTATATTGAAAATATACTGAAAGCTGAAGTGGAAATTGATAAGGACAAAAAGGGAAAATTCAGAGTTGAGGTGATGCTGTTTACTCCGCGCGACATGTTTAGGGCCGACAACACGACGGACAGCATTGAGGGCTCCGTTGATATGGTTGTTGATGAGCTCCAAAATCAGATCACACACGTAAAAGGCAAGACCGAGACTCTTCAGAAGAAGGGAGCGAGAGATCTCAAGAAGAAAATGGTCGGGGAGGAATAATGTGCAGTTTACGGCCGATAAATTTTGCAAAAATATGAACAAAAAAATCGCAAGCGAAGTTGCAGTAGGAATAATTTTATTAGTTGCTGTTGCAATAGGAGGAGTATTTTATTGGCAGAATAAGATAAATGGCCAACAACCAGCAGGTGATGATCATCAAAGGGCTTGTACGGAAGAAGCGAAAATTTGTCCTGACGGATCTAGCGTCGGCAGGACAGGACCGAGTTGTGAATTTGCGCCATGTCCGGAAAACGGCAAACAGGATGCAGTGAACAACGGTCCGCAACAAGTGGTCGGAAACGATCGGGATGAACACGGGTGCATAGGTTCTGCAGGCTACGTTTGGTGCGAAGAAAAACAAAAATGCCTAAGAACATGGGAAGAGGGCTGTATAAGTAAGTAATATATTACTTACCATACTCCTTACCAAGAATCCTTTGACCCAAGTTGTTGTTAAAAAAGTTAATGGCAAATAAGATAATGCATCCGCTGCCATACATAATAGTATATGCGGCAGTAAAAATAGGTCGTATTTATAATATGGAAAGCCTTTGACTCGGGGCTTTTTTGGGTATAAAATGTGCAAAGAAAGCGATTTTGAAGACGTAATGTATATTGGCTTCTGGCGGAGCCCTGATTATATTTTTATCAAGCAACAAGTTCATCAAGAAGTACAATTTAAATCTACTTGACTAACTTTTAAACATGCTGAATTTCTAAAAACTATTGTATGGATTTTTTAAGCAAGATATTTGGATCAAATGAGAGGGAAATAAGGAGGCTGCAGCCGATCGTTGCGGCTGTTAATGCGTGGGAAGAAAAAATATCTGCGCTTTCCGATGAAGGGCTCAAGACTAAAACCGATGAATTCAGGGAAAGGCTCAAAAAAGGCGAAACTCTTGACGATATTTTGCCTGAGGCATTTGCAGTCGTTCGTGAAACGGCAAAAAGGATCATTGGCGAACGGCACTACGACGTTCAGCTCATGGGAGGGATAGCGCTTCATAAGGGAACCATAACTGAAATGAAGACCGGTGAAGGAAAAACGCTGACATCGACTCTTGCTATATATCTTAATGCTATTGAAGGAAAAGGCGTACACGTGATAACGGTCAACGATTATCTCGCAAAACGCGATTGCAACTGGATGGGCTCGATCTATCACGCGTTGGGACTTTCGACTGCGTGCATCATGCATGACGTTTCATATGTTTATGAACCGAAAGTGATCGACAAGAATGAAGTCAGCGTTGAGATGGAAAATCTTAAGGAGATTACGCGTAGGGAGGCATATGCCGCAGACATCACGTACGGAACTAATAATGAATTTGGTTTTGACTATCTCCGCGACAACATGGTGCAGAGCCTTGATCAGATGTCACAAAGGGAATTGAACTATGCGATTGTGGATGAAGTTGACTCGATACTTATAGATGAAGCAAGAACCCCTTTGATCATTTCCGCTCCCGACAGCGAATCGACGAAACTCTATCAGCGCTTTGCGCAGATCGTTCCGCGTCTCAAAGAAAAAGAAGATTATGAAGTCGATGAAAAGATGAAAGCTGCGACTCTCACGGAAGCCGGAATTTCCAAAGTTGAAAAAGAGCTTGGAGTCGGTAATATCTACGAAGTAGGTAAGATAAACTATGTCCATCATCTTGAACAGTCTTTGAAAGCGCAGGTGATTTTCAAGCGTGATCGTGACTATGTCGTGAAGGACGGTCAAGTAATCATTGTTGATGATTTTACGGGACGCCTCATGGAAGGAAGGCGTTACAGCGACGGACTGCATCAGGCAATCGAAGCAAAAGAACGTGTGGAAGTGCAGAAAGAATCCAGGACACTCGCGACGATAACTTTTCAGAACTATTTCAGGATGTACAAGAAGCTTGCCGGAATGACAGGAACAGCGTCAACAAGCGCGGAGGAATTTGCGAAAGTATATAAGCTTGATGTTCTCGAGATTCCGACAAACAAACAGATGATCAGGAAAGATCTTCCGGATGTGGTCTATAAGACTGAGAAAGGAAAATTCGATGCGATTGTCGAGCTTATCAAAGAAGCGAACAAAAAGGGACAGCCTCTTTTGGTCGGAACGATTGCTATTGAGAAATCGGAATATCTGAGCGCGCTTCTTGAACGCGAAGGCATCAAACATGAAGTTTTAAACGCGAAGCATCACGAAAAAGAAGCTTCCATCATTACCAATGCGGGACAGAAAGGCGCTGTCACAATCGCGACCAACATGGCCGGCCGCGGAACAGACATAAAACTTGGAGAAGGAGTGAGGGAGGTTGGCGGACTATATATTATCGGAACGGAACGCCATGAGGCGCGGCGCATCGACAATCAGCTTCGCGGTCGTGCCGGTCGCCAGGGCGATCCGGGAATGAGCCAATTCTATGTTTCACTTGAGGATGAGCTTATGCGAAGATTTGGTGGTGATAAGTTGAAGAATATGATGGACAATCTTGGCCTTCCGGAAGATCAGCCTATCCAGAATTCAATCATTTCTAAAACAATTGAAAGCGCTCAATCGAAAATTGAAGGATATAACTTCGACATCCGAAAGCACGTGCTTGACTATGACGACGTGATGAACAAGCAGCGTGAAGTCATCTACAAGAAACGCAAAGAAATATTGGCATCCAAAGACGCAAGGCAAGAGATGACGAATTACATAGAGGAAGAAATTGAGAGGACTGTTGCCAATCAATGCGTAGGAGAAGAACAGGACTGGAACATGGAATTAATTTCCACCGAACTGCAAAATGTTTTTCCTTTTTCAGGACAAGACCGCAAAAAAATTGAGGGCATCAGGAGCGATAAGGCCAAAGATGTGGCTGAAAAAATTTCCGCAATGACAGAATATGCGATAGGCAAAGCAAAAGAAGCATATATTCAAAAGGAAAAAGAAATCGGTCCTGAAGTTATGAGGCAAGTTGAAAAGGCGGTAATCCTGCAGACCATAGACACTCTTTGGATGAACCATCTTGATGAAATTGACTACTTGCGGCAGGGAATCGGTCTCAGGGGATATGGGCAGCGCGATCCGCTTGTTGAGTACAAGAAAGAGGCATACAATTTGTTTTCACATCTTGTTGAAAATATGCGATCGACAACCGTGAAAACAATTTTTAGGGTTTCGTTGGTTTCAGCAGGTCCGCAGCAACCGCAGCAGCCGAAAAATGTCCAGTATAAGGGCGCTGAAGAAAGTGTCTCGCAGTTCGGTGCGGCGAAAGAAACTGAAACAGGAGAAGCTCCTGCTCCGCAGCAGCCAATTATCAACAAAAGCAAAGTTGGAAGAAATGATCCGTGTCCTTGCGGCAGCGGAAAGAAATACAAGAAGTGCTGTGGGAGGTAGGTTATGTGAAAAAATAAAAAAGACCGCGATGTACTATCTTTCATAAGCAGCCAAAAAATAATCCATGAAAAAACTCGAAACATATACAGGTGGGGAGTATTCGGAAGAGCAGCTCTTGAGCGATCTGAGACAGCGAGTCGCTTTTGAAAAAATAACTTCATATGAAGAATACAAAGGGCTGGTTGATGAAATTGTGGAAGAAAAAAGAGCGTTTGGTTTTTTTCATCCGGATGAAAATCTCGAAAAAATAAAAAGCGACCTGGATTCTCGTTGGGGGGAAATAAAGGAGCAACTGGAAAGGCATAAAGAGAAACTGCCAGAACCGTAAAGCTTGCATAATTACAAAGCCTGCATAAATTTGCAAAAATGCAAAGAAATTTTGCATATTTTATCTCTGTAAGGCTATTATTGCCTTATCCGCAGGCTTAATATATAATGCCAACTATGACAAGCGCGAAAAAGAAACTACAACTTCAGTTTGCGGGAACCGTTTTGCTGGCCGTTTTTGCGGGCTTGTTTTCATATCCCGAAGTGCTGAAATTTGCTCCTCCGGCATATAATGCCATCAGCAGGTTGAAAATTAATCTCGGCCTTGATCTGCAGGGAGGGATACATTTGGAATATAAGGCGGATATTTCAAACATAGATTCGTCGCATGTTGATGAAGCGCTTCAGGGGGCGCAGGATGTGATCGAAAGGAGAATCAACGCTTTTGGTGTCGGCGAACCGTTGGTGCAAACAGCAAAAAGCGGCAATGAGCACAGAGTGATTGTTGAGCTTCCCGGTATAAAAGATATTGAGCAGGCGAAAGAAAAAATAAAAGATGCGCCGCTTTTGGAGTTCAAAGAAGAGGGCGAACCGGATCAATCGACCAAAGACATGTTTGATCAGATAAACAAGCAGGCGAAGGAGAAGGCGCAGAAAGTTCTTGAAGAAGTGAAAAATGGAGGAGATTTCTCACAACTCGCAAAAGATAATAGTGAGGATCCGGGATCAAAAGAAAATGGGGGAGATCTTGATTTTGCAAAAAAGGGACAATTTGTTTCCGAATTTGACGAAGTGCTTTTTGAAAAGGGTTTGAAATCGGGAGAAATTTATCCTGAACTTGTTGAAACACAATTCGGCTGGCACATCATCAAGTTTATTGAATCAAGAGGTGAGGGGGACGAGAGGGAAGTTCATGCCGCCCATATCCTTTTTGCAAAACACGATCCATATCAATATGAACAGTTTATATATAAAGATACCGGTCTTTCCGGAAAGAATTTGAAATTTGCAACGGCTCAATATTCCCAAGGTCAGGGATTGGGAGAGCCGGAAGTGGCGCTCCAGTTCGACGATGAGGGAACTAAGCTTTTTGCCGAACTTACGAAAAAAAATCTGGGCAAGCAAATAGCGATATTTCTTGATGGAGAGCTTCAAATTGCTCCTGTTGTGCAATCAGAAATAACCAACGGACAGGCGGTTATCACCGGTAATTACACTTTTCAAGAAGCCAAGGAAATAGCCGAAAGATTGAATCAGGGAGCATTGCCTGTGCCGTTAACGCTTGTTTCTCAACAGAGCGTCGAGGCGTCTCTTGGCATTGAATCGCTCCAGAAAAGCCTTATTGCTGGTGTTGTTGGACTTGCTGCTGTTACAGTTTTTATGATTATTTTCTATAGGTTTTTGGGCTTTGTAGCTTCGATTTCGCTTCTGATCTATACCGCACTTATGATAACTATTTTTAAATTCAGCGGGATTACTCTGACGTTGTCCGGAATCGCTGGATTTATTCTTTCCATTGGAATGGCCGTTGACGCAAACATCTTGATTTTTGAACGCACGAAAGAAGAAATAAAAAGAGGGAGGACTGTGCAGAACGCCATTGAAGAAGGATTCAAGCGCGCATGGACTTCGATTCGTGACGGAAACGTATCATCCATGTTGACTGCGGGAATCCTCTATTTCATGGGTACGGGTTTCGTGAAAGGATTCGCAGCATCTCTTTTTATCGGAGTTGCCGTTTCCATGTTTACAGCCATCGTGATAACTCGCACCATGCTGAGGTTTTTGGTTAGCGATTGGATACATGAGAGAGTATGGATAGTGGGCATCAGAAAAAAAGATGTGAAAATTTCCAATACTTAATGGCTAATTTCTAACAAATTCGGTTTATTAAATATTTAGACATTGGTAGAAATTTTACGAACATGTTCAATATTATCGGTAAAGCCAAATACGCTTATATATTTTCGGGAATACTTGTTTTTGCCAGTATTTTGAGTTTGTCTTTTTGGGGACTTAAATATGACATCGACTTTACAGGAGGGACGCTTATGAAGGTTGGATTTGCCGATAGCGTTCCGTCCAATCAAGAAATTTCAGAAACTCTTCAGCATTTAAATTTGGGCAGTCTAATAATTCAAGCTTCGGACGGAAATATAGCGCTCATTAGATATTCCGCGGATGATGACAAAACAAATGATGATGTTTGGAACGCTATCAGAGAAAAATATTCGGGTGCCACACAACAAAGCGTGGATTTCATAAATTCCACGGTGTCTAAAGAGCTCAAATCAAAATCGCTCCAAGCAATCGCGTTGGCGATAGCGATGATCATGGCGTATATTGCTTGGGCTTTCCGCAAGGTTTCGCGCCCTGTCGAATCATGGAAATATGGACTTGGCGCAGCGATTGCTCTCGCTCATGACATCTTGATCACAACAGGAGTGTTTTCAGTGCTCGGACATTTCTACGGGGTGGAAATCGGAATACCGTTCATAGCCGCACTTTTGACAATATTAGGATTTTCCGTGCACGATACGATTGTGGTCTATGACAGGACAAGGGAGAATCTTCTCAGGGGGTCGAATAAAGAAGGCTTTTCGGACGTAGTAAATAGGAGTCTTAATGAAACTCTTGTTCGTTCGATTAATACTTCGCTGACTGTGGTGATAACGCTGCTGGCAATATATCTTTTTGGAGGCTTGTCGATAAAATATTTCGCGCTGGCACTGCTCATAGGTGTCATTATCGGAACATATTCTTCCATATTCATCGCGTCGGCATTGCTTGTGACGAGTTATAATCTGATGGTAAAAAAATAAGCCTTAGATAACAAATGCTATAAGCAGTAAGTTTGTTTTTCATTCATAAGACTTAATAATCAAAATATCAAATTAACAATTTTAAAAGTATGTTTAATATTTTTAAGAAAAAAGATAAAGATAAAAAAACTGATAATCCTCTGGATCCGCAGAACATGAGTTTCATGCAGAGAATGGCAATGAAAAAACTTGAAAAGATGAGTCCCGAAGAAAGAGGCAAACTTATAAAAAAGGTAATGACACCAAAAAATATCCAGAAAAACAAGGCTGAAATCCTTAAAACTCTTGAAGCCATGCAGAAATCCGGGCAGATGAACTCGCATCAGGTTTTTGAAGCAAAAAAAAGATTAGGATTACTCTAAAATCATCCAGAAAAAATATAAGCCGGGATAGGTGTATACCTTCCCGGCTTTTTTTCATGCTGCTTTTCGCTTTTTTTCTTCATACATTTTCTCGTCGGCAAGTTTTATTGCTTTGTCTATGTCCATGCGCGGTTCGAATACTTCTCTGCCTATGGACACTGAAAGAGGTATTCGTACGTCTTCGAAGAATAACTGATGGGTCCTTACAGATTCTCTGATTCTAAACTCAAAGGCGCATGGGTCATAATCCAAAGAGTCTTTGCTGAAAGTGGTTGCCACCACAAATTCATCTCCGCCGTAGCGTATGAAAATGTCATTTTTTCGAAGAATTTTCTTGATGCATGCTACGACAGCCAAAATTGCTTCGTCTCCCGCCCTATGCCCGTGGATGTCGTTTATTTTTTTGAGGCCGTCTATGTCAATGAAAAAGATGACAAATCTGCTTTCTGTGGCTAATAGCGAGCGACGGCGTTTCATTTCGGTTTCCATGAAGATTCGTCCGTTGATCAGTCCCGTGAGAGAATCTCTCGGGCAACTATTGTTTCCGAAGAGAATCAGCAACATTCCAAATACAAGAAAAGAGAAACCGAAACATTTTACCGCTTTTGCCGGAAAAAGCAAAAGGGCATTGCTATGTGGCGCCAAGAATTCGCCGAAGATTATGCATCCTGCGAATGAGAACGCAGACAGCGCCAGAAAAATCAATCCTTTCTGCTTCTCCAATCTCAGATGCCATAACCGCAGAGACATCAGACATTTTTTCAATTTCAACCTCCTTGTTTTAAAAGATGTTCCACGGCACTTTAATTAAATTTTTTAAACTACTAGTAACTAAATATAGATAATTCGTGATGAAAATCCTATATTATTTTTATTATGCAACAGAAGAATAATTTGTCAATAGATTGCGTCTGAAGCATATTGCATCCAAGCCGTTTTGTTGCTATTATGGCTGTATATGGACAAAAACTTGGAAAAACAAATTGATGAAATTCTCACGCGAGGAGTGACAGAGGTGATAGACAAAGAAAACCTTAAAAAAAGGCTTCTTGCCGGAGAGAAACTCAGGGTGAAGCTCGGAATTGATCCCACAAGTTCGAATATTCATCTCGGCCGCGCCGTTACGCTTTTAAAACTTCGCGACTTGCAACAACTTGGACATCAGATAGTATTCATTATTGGAGATTTCACCGCTCAAATTGGAGATACTTCCGACAAGGAAAGCGAAAGGCCCATGCTTTCAAAAGAAACGGTCGAGTCCAATCTTAGGACATATCTCCAGCAGGCTGGAAAGATTTTGGACATGAATAAAGTTGAATCACACAGGAATTCCGAATGGCTTGGAAAGCTTACGTATTCTGAAATATCTGAGCAGGCAAATATTTTTTCTCTTGCTGAGTTTTCCGCGCGTGAAAATATCAGGAAAAGATTGACCGCGGGAAAAAGAGTTTCTCTCAGGGAAGTTCTGTATCCTCTTATGCAGGGATATGACAGCGTAATGATTAAGGCGGATGTTGAAATAGGAGGAACAGATCAAAAGTTCAATATCCTCGCAGGCAGGGAAATGCAGAAACATTTCGGACAAAAACCGCAAGACATAATATTAAATGAGCTTATTGAAGGTATAGACGGACGAAAGATGAGTTCGAGCTGGGGGAATACAGTCAACATTACGGACGATCCAAACACCATGTTTGGTAAGGTGATGAGCGTGGGCGATGATCTTATTGTGAAATATTTCATAAGTTGCACCAGAGTGCCACTTGATGAGGTGGAAAAGATAAAAAAAGAGATGGATGATGAAAAACTTAATCCGCGCGATGCAAAACTGCGCCTTGCAGGAGAAATAGTGAAGCTTTATCACGGGGAAACGGAGTCTCGCAAAGCTCGCCAGTATTTTATCAATACTTTTTCAAAAAAAGAAATTCCTGCTGAAGCTCCGAAATTTGTTGTCAAGGGCGATTCCATAAAGCTCGCGCAGCTCATTTTGGAATCAAAAAATGCGAAGAGTCTTAGCGACGCGAGAAGAAAAATAGAACAAGGAGGCGTATCATTAGACGATGAGAAAATAACCGATGTGCAAAGCGTCGTCACGAAAGAAAAAGACCAAAAGGTTTTAAAGATAGGCAAAATGGGATTTGTTAGAATAAAATTTGAAAAGTAGTATGCACTTGAAAAATAATAAACCGTGTCCAAAATGCGGAAGGTTTGCCGGCAGAAACGTTACTGTGGATGCCGTTATTATCAAGAACGGCAAAATCTTGCTTATAAAAAGAGGAAGCGAGCCGTTCAAGGGATATTGGGCTCTTCCCGGGGGGTACATAGAATGGGATGAAACGGTTGAAGATTCGGTAAAGCGTGAGGTATTGGAGGAATTGGGCGTATCCGTAAAATCTTCAAAGATAATTGGAGTGTATAGCGATCCAGGCAGGCATCCCGATCAGAATATAAATGTAGCTTTTGCCGCAGAAATTGAAGGGAATGTAAAAATAGGAAGTGATGTTGATGACTATAAATGGGAATCACTGAAATCTTTGCCGCGATTGGCGTTTGATCATAACAAAATAATTGAAGATTATCTCAAAAATATTTAATTTTTTCTATGCTTAGCGAAAAAATAAACAAAATCAGAAATGAGGCGATTTTGCAGATACAAAGCGCCGCCAATGAGGATGAAATAAACGCCATCAGGGTGAAATTTTTGGGCAGGAAGAGTGAATTCACATCCATTCTGAAAGGGCTTAAGGATCTTTCGCCGGACGAAAGAAAATCCGTTGGACAACTTGCAAACTCCGCCAAAAGGGAAATAGAGGAAGCTTTAGCGCAAAAAGGCCAGGAAATCAAACAGAAAAGTTTTGATTTTGCGGCTGAAAAAATCGATATTACGATTCCTGCCGTTAAAATGAAACGAGGGCATCTTCATCCGCTTACGCAAATTCAGAACGAATTGGAAGATATATTCATTTCGCTGGGATTTGAAATTGCAGACGGTCCGGAAGTGGAAACCGATTTTTACAGTTTTGATGCGCTCAATATGCCTCCCGATCATCCGGCGCGCGACAAGTGGGATACGTTTTGGATCAAAAGCGACGGAGAACAAAAAGACAAAATTTTGTTGCGTCCGCATACTTCCCCGGTACAGATAAGACATATGGAAAATCACGAACCTCCGCTTCGGATAATATCTCCCGGAAAATGCTTCCGCAATGAAGCTACCGATGCCAAACACGAACACACTTTTTATCAGTTCGAAGCTCTTATGGTTGGCGAAGATGTGAGTGTGGCAAACTTCAAATTCATTGCCGAGCAATTTTTTTCCAGATTTTTCAAGAAAAAAATAACAGTGAGACTGCGGCCAAGCTTTTTTCCGTTCACCGAACCTAGTTTTGAATTTGACATAAGCTGCACCGTTTGCGGAGGAAAAGGCTGCCAAACATGCAAAGGCGGAGGATGGCTTGAGGTCGGAGGCGCGGGCATGGTAAATCAGAATGTTTTTGTCTCATCCGGCTATCCGAGAGGAAAATATCAGGGATTTGCGTGGGGATTCGGACTGGAAAGACTTCTTATGATGCGCAACAAAATTACCGATATCAGATTTTTTCATAGCGGTGATATAAGATTTATAAAACAGTTCTAAGATTGACTTTGTTAGCTTTTAGCTTCTTCGGTTTTTGGGAAATTCAAATTTCTAAATTCTGGTGAAGCTAGCGGAGCTGGTGAAGTTATAAGTGAAATGAAATACAGTTACAATTGGCTCAAAGAATTATCAGGGACGAAAATGTCGGTTGAAAAACTGGCTGACAATTTGATGTTGCATTCTTTTGAAATCGAAGGGATTGAAAAGTTGGAAAATTTAAAAGACGTGGTCGTGGGGGAAATCATGGAAATATCAAAACATCCGAATGCCGACAAGCTCAGGATCGCAAAAGTTAATATTGGCAAGGAAGTGCTTCAGATCGTTTGCGGAGCGCCGAATATCGAGGTGGGACAGAGGGTTCCCGTCGCGTTGGTTGGAGCCAAACTTCCCGCTTCGCCCTTGGGCGGATCGAAAGGTTTTGAAATCAAAGAGGCCGAAATTAGGGGAGTAAAATCGTTCGGAATGCTTTGCGCGGAAGATGAGCTGGGTCTGGGAACCGATCACAGCGGAATAATGATTTTAAAAAAGAACGCCAAGTTAGGGCAACCCATCGCGAAAATTTTTGGACTTGACGACGTTTCAATAGAAATTGATGTTTTGGCAAATCGCGGTCATGACGCGCTCTCGCATGTCGGCATGGCGCGCGAAATAGCGGCTCTCGAAGGAAAAAAAGTTGAATATGATTATGACGGACTCGGCGTTGCAAAAAAGAAAACGGAAGCGCTTTTAATTGAAGTGAAAGATAAAAATCTTTGTCCTCGCTACGTCGGGGCCGTGATGAAAGGGATAACAGTGGAAGATTCGCCTCAATGGATCCAAAATCGGTTGAAAATGTCAGGAATCAGGCCGATAAACAACATTGTTGACGCGACCAACTATGTGATGCTTGAACTTGGGCAGCCTATGCATGCTTTTGATTTTGATAAAATTTCAGACGGCCAAAAAGCCAATATTATAGTACGAAAGGCTGCAAAAGGAGAAAAGCTTAAGCTTCTTGATGAAAGCGTTAAAGAACTTGGTGAAAATGATATTGTCATCGCTAACGAAAAAGAACCCATTGCTCTTGCCGGAGTAATGGGCGGACTTGGAAGCGGAGTTTCGAAAAATACAAAAAGGATCGTAATAGAATCGGCGAATTTCAATGCCAGCTCCATAAGGCGCACAAGGATGCGTTTGGGAATAATAAGCGATGCGGCCTTGCGCTATGAAAAAGATATTGATTCGAACATCGCCGAGAAAGCCATGGCAAGGATTATTGAAATTCTTGAGCACACTGCAGGCGCCGAGCTGGAAGGCGTCAAAGACGTGTATCCCAAAAAAGTCAATCCTTGGAAAATTAAACTGAGACTTGATTATGCAAACAAGCTTCTTGGGGAAACTGTTCCGGCCGGCACGGTCAAGAAAATCCTGAGATCTCTTGATCTAAAAGTGGCGGGTTCCGGAAAAAATATCAGCGTCGGCATTCCCACGTTCAGGCTTGATCTCAGGACCGAGGAGGATTTGATTGAAGAAATAGGAAGAATTTACGGATACGAAAAAATCAAATCGCGGGCGCCGCTCGTTTCACTTCAGCCGGCGAAGATAAACGAAAAGAGGATTTTTGCAAGGCTCGTGAAAGACGTACTTGTTTCGCAGGGATTTTCCGAAATGTATAACTATTCTTTTTATTCACAGCGCGACGCCAATCTTGCTCAGCTCGGTTCGCTCAAGCATCTTGAACTGGAAAATCCGGCCAATCCCGATCAGGCTCTCATGAGAGTAAGTCTCGTTCCCAATATTCTCAAAAATACCAGAGAAAACCTCAAATATTTCAGGGAATTTGAAATTTTTGAAATAGGAAGGGTATATTGGCCTGCCCAAAACTTGGCCATCGAACAAGTTGCGCAAGAAATTTCGGGAAAAACCACAAAATCTTCCGCTGCAGGCAGACTGAAGGAAATTTTACCGGAAGAGAAGGAAATGCTTGTTGGCGCGATTATTCTCGAAAATAAGGGCAAAAAAGGAGAAAAGCGGGAAAAGAGGCATGAATCAAATTTCTTCATCGCAAAATCCTCGGTAGACAACCTTCTTTCGCGGATCGGCATAACGGATTATTACTATGATAACTTCAACAGCAGTCCTGTCGACACGCCGAGATCATTATGGCATGAAAGCAGGAGCGCCGAAGTGAAAATTGAAGGGCATGAAGACGCCGTAGGTTTTATGGGAGAAATAAATCCGTTTGTTCTTGCGCAGTTTAATATTCATACTCGAGTCGCTATGTTTGAATTTGACATGCAAAAACTTTTCAGTTTCGTGCAGCAAGAAAGGGAATACAGTCCGATTAACAGGTTTCCGAGCGTCACCAGGGATGTCTCAATGGTTACGGACGGCACAATAAAAGTTGATGAAATATTGCAGACCATTCAGGCGGCCGGCGGGAACATCGTGCTCGATGTAGATTTGTTTGATGCCATTGATTTTGATGACGGCACTTCAAGCTTTGCTTTTCATATAATTTTGGGCGCCGATGACAGGACCTTGACCAGCGAGGAAATAGATGATGTGGTAAGCGCGATTACAAGAGCTCTGGAAGAGGGCCTTAAAGTAAAGGTGAGGCGGTAAGGAATATATTCCTTACCTAAATAAGTATCAAAATTCAACGCTTGCTTTAAAATTACGTAATTAATTACGTAATTTTTTGCTTTCCGGTGTGCATTTATTATGTGTGCTTTCTGTATGCGAGTTGCGGTCGATTTTTGGGCTTTCGAGAGCTTAAAAACAGGAGAAAAATCAAAAGTTTCAAAAAGCTGTTTTGGGGTTGACAAAAATTTAATATATGGTAATATAATATGAAGTGTCTAATATTTATTTTTGTGTTTAAAAATATGGAATCCAGCTCAAATCAGCCACAAAAAAATATATCCGAAAACTTCTTTTTTTCTGATGCGCTAAAAGAGATTATTTCCGGTTTGTCAAAACGTTCCCAGGAAATCATTTTTATCCGCTATGGGGTTCACGGCGGCAACGCTTTGACATTGGAAGAAATCGGAAACAAATATAACATTACCCGGGAACGAGTGAGGCAGATCGTACATGAAGTCGTGAGAAAAATCTGTGAAAAAAAAGATAATCCATATCTTGTTCAGGCTAAAACAAAAATCACATTGGCTATACAGTCAAACAGTGGTATAATAGAGAAGAAAAAACTCGCTTCTGAGTTGGGAAAAAGTGATAAAAGCGAAGAAGCTGCCATAAGTTTTTTTCTGGAATGCGTGGACGGGATAAATTATCAGGAAATTCCCGGCGTGCTTAAGGCGTCATATTCAACCGCGGAATTCAATGTCAAAAAATGGAAATCAATAAAGGATGCCGCTGTTGAGATGCTTGAAAAAAAGAAAAGCACTTTGCTTCTTGATGAATTATTCAAGTCCATTGTTGAAAATTATTCCTTCTCCGGTTTCGGCAAAGAAAATCTTTCGCATTATCTGGATGTATCGGAAGAATTGGCCAGAAATTCTTTTGGAAAATGGGGAATTGCAAAGTGGAAAGAAGTTTCTCCCAAAGGAACAAGGGAAAAGGCCTATCTTATCCTCAAGGAAACAAAGAAACCGTTGCATTTCCGGGAAATCGCGGAAGAAATCGACAGGCACAGCCTTAACAAAAAGAAAACGCATCCCCAGACCGTGCATAATGAGCTTATTAAAGATGACAATTTTGTGCTGGTGGGAAGAGGCATATATGCTTTGGCAGAGTGGGGGTACAAAAAAGGTACGGTAAAAGACGTTATCGAGGAAATCATCAAGGCGGCAAAAAAACCACTCAAAAGAGATGAGATTATAGGAAAAGTCCTGAAGGTAAGACAAGTGAAGAAATCAACCATAGTGATCAATCTTAACAACTACTTTACTAAATCGAAAAGCGGCACATATTCAATCAAAAAATAGCCGTATTGCGAAAAAATAAAAATCATGTCTTGTTTGAAGGGCAAAATTGCATCCGGGCGGGTTTAACGAGACAAAAATATGGAAATAATTTCAAGCGCATTTATCCAGATCGGAAATTCATTGGCGTTATCGGGCCAGGTATTGGAACATACTTGGTTTATCGCTCTGCCGCCCATCTTTTATCTGTTTTTCAAAATCCTTTGGCTGTATCATATACAGGACAAATATTTTTCTTCCCTTACCTGGACGTTGCTTGAAATCATTCCTCCAAAAAATATTGAAAAAAGCCCTAAACCCATGGAGGCTCTTTTTGCTGGTTTTGCCGGAGTTGAAAAAACATTCAATCAGCTTGAAATAAATCTCGACGGAGCGTTCACAGACATAATGAGTCTGGAACTAGTAAGCGATGAAGGCAATGTGCATTTTTACATTAGAACGTTGAAAAAGCATCGCAGTCTTGTTGAGTCGCACATCTACGCCCAGTATCCGGATGTGGGGATAGTCGAGGTTCCCGATTACGTGGATGATATACCCAGAATAGTTCCCAACAGCCAATGGGACTTGTGGGGAGCAGATTTGGAATTTACCAAACATGACGCTTATCCCATAAGAACCTATCCGAAATTTGAAGAATCAGTCACGGGAAAAATGATCGATCCTTTGGCCGGACTCGTCGAAACAATGGGAAAAATAGGTCCCGGCCAGAAAATGTGGCTTCAATGGGTCATTTATCCCGCCAAGCCGAGTTGGGGAGTGACTGAAGGAAAGAAAATATTGGATAAACTGAAAGGCAGGGAGGAGAAAAAGGAAGAAATTCTAAAAAGGCTTTGGAAAGATATTATGGATGTATTTTCCAATTTGATAATCGCGCTTACCAAGCCGGTTGAATTTAAGGAAGAGTCAAAGAAAGAGGAACAGCCGCTCGAATTCAGACTGTCACCAGGGGAAAGAGAGGTTCTTAAAGCGATCGAAGATAATCTGGGTAAATTGCAATTTTTCACAAAGGGACGTTTCATTTATGTGGGACGCAGGGAAAATTTCGACAGGTCGCTCGGAGTCACTTCTTTCTTCGGTGGAATAAAGCAGTTTAATGACGAAAATTTGAACGGTTTCAAGCCGGGGAGTGATACCAAAACTGTCTCCGCCTATTTTTTCAAGGAATCTCGTTTGAGATACAGACAAAGGAAAATTTTGCGCAGATACAGATCGAGAAGCATGGATGGATTTAAGATGACTTTGAGCTCGGAAGAACTTGCAACGGTATTTCATCTGCCTGATATGAGCGTGGTTGCTCCTTCGATTACGCGCGTTGAGGCAAAACGCGGAGGAGCTCCGGCAAATTTGCCCGTGGAATAAATCACCGATACGAAACCACGAATCACACATGAATCTATGAAAAACATAAAAAATTAAACGACGAAGCCAGTGATGAATAATGATATAACTTTTTTTGCAAAAACAAATTTCAGAAACCAGGAACGGGTCTTCGGAATAAAAACCGATGACAGGCGCAGACACATTTACATCATCGGAAAGACCGGAATGGGAAAGACAAATCTGCTTGAGAATATGGCCGTGCAGGATATTCGAAGAGGGAACGGAGTTTGCTATATTGATCCTCACGGAGACACCGCCGAGAAGCTCATAAAAGCGATTCCGTCCGAGCGCATCAAGGATGTTATATATCTCAATCCAGCGGACCAAAAGTTTCCGATAGCTTTCAATGTCATGGAAGCTGTCAATCCGGAATACCGACATCTAGTTGCGTCCGGTCTTATCGGTGTGTTCAAAAAAATATGGGCGGATTCGTGGGGTCCCCGTTTGGAATATATTTTGCGCAATGCAATTTTGGCGCTTTTGGAATATCCGGGCAGCACGCTTTTGGGCGTGACAAGAATTCTTGTGGACAAGAGATATCGCGAGAAAGTCGTGGACAAAGTCACGGATCCCGTTGTGAAACAGTTTTGGAACGAGGAATTCACAAAATGGAACGACAGAGTTCTGCAGGAAGTTATTTCACCTATTCAAAACAAAGTCGGGCAATTTTTATCAAGTTCGCTTATTAGAAACATTGTCGGCCAGACGCAGTCGTCTTTTGATATCAGGGAAGTCATGGATTCCAAAAAAATTCTCATCCTGAATCTTTCCAAAGGAAGAATTGGCGAAGATAACAGCGCTCTTTTGGGCGCGATGATGATAACAAAAATTCAGCTTGCCGCGATGGCGCGTGTTGATATTCCCGAAGAAGAACGCAATGATTTCTACCTTTATGTCGATGAGTTTCAGAACTTCGCGACGGAATCTTTTGCCAATATTCTCTCGGAGGCCAGAAAATACAGACTTAATTTGATTTTGGCTAATCAGTATATATCTCAAATCGATGAAAAGGTGCGCGACGCGATTTTCGGCAATGCCGGAACAATAATCTCATTCAGGGTCGGCGCGGTTGACGCTGAATTTTTGGAAAAAGAATTCGCGCCTATCTTTACGGAAAATGATATTGTCAATCTCGCAAAATACAACATCTATCTTAAATTGATGATTGATGGAATCGCGGGAGACGCTTTTTCGGCGGTGACTCTGCCCCCCATATTTATAGAAGACACGCTGGAAAATGAACAGAAAGTTATACAGATCTCTCGCGAACGCTACGCGTCGACAAAAGCTGAAGTGGAAGATAAGATTGCACGCTGGTCTGGAATCATGCCTTCGGGAGGATTCCAAACGGTCAACAAGCTGCAGCAGGAACAAACAGTCAGCGAGCCGCGGCAAAAACAACAGGCGCAACAAGGGACAAAACCCGAGGCGGAGGTAAAAAAAGAAACTGCCGGAAAAGATTCTGTGAAGGCTCCAAAGGAAAGTGATGCTGAACCTGCAATTTCAAGGCCGATGTTCGACGCAATATGCGACATGTGCGGCAATAATATTCAGGTTCCTTTCCAGCCGGACGGAAAGAGGCCGACTTTCTGCAGAGAGTGCCTAAAAGACTACCAGCGCATGATGGCGAAAGAGAAACTTGCCCAGGAGAAGCGCGCCCAGCACGAAAGAGAAGAAGCGGGATCTGGGAAAAGCGCGGATCGCGGAGAAAAAACTAGTAAACGCGCGAAAGAGAATCGGGAAAAAGAGGGAGATTTCCAAAAAGATTTTTCATCTCAAAAACCCTTCGAAAAACATGTGGAGCACAAACTCTATGCGCCCGATGAAAAATCGCTAAAACTTTCACAGATGAAATATATTGCTCCGAAAAAATTCAGATCGCAAAGAAAAAGACCTCAAATAAATCTTGACGAAGTTCGGAAGCTGATAGATAATTCAAAAAATAATAAAAAACAAGAATAATAGGCGAAATGTCAGATAATTCCTTGAGATTGTTCGAACTGTAAGCGGTATTTTTAATCCGTTTTATCACCAAGCTTGGCGACTGACATCAGTCCCGAGTTTTTATTTTTCTGAGGATTTTTATGCAAAGGAATAAAAAGAATAAAAGAAAAAAAGTAATTGTCGGCATGTCAGCGGGAGTTGATTCCTCCACCGCGGCAGCGCTGCTCAAGAAACAGGGATACGATGTCGTTGGAGTGTTTTTGCGTTTCTGGAAAGAGCCAAAAGAAACGTCCGGAGAAAGCGATGACTACTTCGCGGAATCCGAAAAAGATGCGAAAAATGTGGCAAAAACGTTGGGCATCGAGTTTCATGCGGTGGATGTCTCGAGAGAATTTAAAAAACACGTTGTGAAATATTTTATCGATGAAATTAAGGCCGGCAGAACCCCGAATCCCTGTGTGACATGCAACAAAAAAGTGAAATTTCACGTGCTTTTTGAAAAAATGCTTGAGATGAAAGCCGATTTTGTTGCTACCGGACATTATGCCAGAATAGAAAAAAAGAACGGAAAATATCGCTTGTATATGCCAAGTGACGCGCAAAAAGATCAGACATATTTCTTGTATAATCTTACTGAAAAACAGCTGGCTAAAATTCTGTTTCCGCTGGAGTCACTCAAGAAACCCGAAACGAGAAAGATCGCCAAAAAAATGAGCCTTCCGGTTTTTGACAGGGATGATTCGCAGAATATTTGTTTCATAAGAGGCGAGAGCCCGGATGGATTTATCAGGCGCAATGTCAATCTTTCGCCCGGCGATATAGTTTTTGCGAACAGTTCACTTTGTGCCGGCGCACAAAGCACCCTGAAGTCCGGAGCAGGAGCGAAAATAGGAACCCATGAGGGACTTGAGCTATACACAATCGGGCAGAGGAAGGGCATAAATATAGGCGGAAACGGGCCTTATTATGTTGTGGAGCGCGATTTTAAAAGCAACCGGCTTATTGTCACCAATAACCCCAACGATCCCGGCCTCTGCAGAAAAACGATGCTTGTTGAAGCCGAAAATTGGATCTCGGGCGAGCCGAAATTTCCTCTTGAAGCCAATGTGAAAATCCGCTATAAGAATCGGGCGGTTCGTGCTATAATAAAAAAACAGGCGGAAAAAGGGCAAAAATCGAAAACAATCCTGAAAGTGGAATTTTTGGAGCCTCAGAGAGCGGTGACTCCCGGCCAGTCCGCTGTGTTCTATTCTGACGACAGCGAGGTGCTGGGGGGAGGAATAATCAAATAGGCATCAGAATGCGAGCTTGAAGCAACTGCAAAATATAGAAGCTAAAAATTAAAAACCTAAAAAGCTAATATATGAATCCTGAAATTTCGGCACAAAAGAAAAAAATGCAGATGGAAATTCTGCTCAAGGAATCTGATGTGAAAAAATTCGAGCGGGTTAAGGTTGAGCTGGAGATTGCGCTTCGCGATATCAAGCAAAAGGAAGCGCAGCTTCAGGCGGATAAAGCATCAAAGGAGAGCAGGCTCAAAAGAACTGAAGAAGATATTACTCAGCTTCGCAACGAAATAATAAAATTGAAGCGCCAGATGAACATGCTGGGACATTAATATTTAATTTTACTCATATGATATATTCGAAATTTGAAAAAGTCGTGAAAGAAAAAATATCGGATGAAGATGTCCTTGGGAAAATTGGCAATAAGTTACATGATATAGAACGTGAGATTGACGGCATGGCCAACAGGAACGATGCGGATTTGAACGAAATTTTGCGCAGGACCAAAGAGTTGCTTGAAAGGGCTTTCAGAAACTCACTGGGAAGTTCGATCTGGGTGGGGAAAAACTGGAAAGATATTAAGGAAGATATCGAGCATAATCTTAGAGAATTAAAAAATAGATTGTAATGACGGCAAACGAACTCAGAAAAAAATATCTGGATTTTTTTGAATCAAAGGGACACACAATAATCCCTTCGGCTTCTTTAATTCCGCGCGAAACCGACGCTTCGACTTTGTTTACGACTGCCGGAATGCATCCTTTGGTGCCGTATCTTCTTGGCGAGGAGCATCCGGGCGGTAAAAGAGTTGCGAACGTTCAAAAGTGTATCCGCACGAGCGATGTTGACGACGTCGGAGACAACAGACATCTTACTTTTTTTGAAATGCTCGGAAACTGGAGCTTTGGAGATTATTTCAAAAAAGAAGCGATCGAGTGGAGCTTTGAATTTTTGACAGACAAAGAAAACGGGCTCGGACTTGATCACGAAAGGTTGTACGTCACTGTTTTTAAGGGCGAAGATGGCATTCCGCGCGACGAGGAATCGATTTTGATCTGGCAGGATGTTTTCAAGCAAAAAACCGGATTTGACGCGGAAGTGGCTGGCGATGATGAAATGATTAAGGGCAACATAAAAATTATACCGCTCGGAGAAGACGATAATTTTTGGATTGCGGGGAAAACGGGACCGTGCGGTCCTGACACCGAAATGTTCTATGATACAAGACCCGAAGAAGGGCAGATGAACGGAAAATTTTCCGATCTTGTAAAATCAGGACGCCTCATTGAGGTCTGGAACGACGTTTTCATGGAATATGAAAAAAAGGCTGACGGAACATATGAAAAATTAAAGAAACACAATGTTGATACCGGAATGGGTCTGGAAAGGACGCTCTATGTCATAAGCGGAAAGCAGAATGTTTTTGAAACCGAATTGTTTCAACCGATTTTTGCAAAAATTTTTGAAATTGCAGGAAAAAATTGCGAGTCCGAAGCCAAAAGCTGTCGCATCATTGCGGATCACATAAAAGCCGCGACTTTCATCATTTCCGAAGGTGTCGTTCCTGCAAATGTCGGAAGGGGATATGTTCTTCGCAGATTGATCCGTCGTGCTGTGCGATACGGAAAACTTCTTGGAATTGAAAAAAACTTTGCTAAAGAAATTGCCCAAGTTGTGGTTGATATGTATAAAGATTTTTACAAAGAACTTAAAGATAATAAAGAAAAGATTTTTGAAGAGCTGGAGAAAGAGGAAGAAAAATTTAAAAGGACTTTGGAGCAGGGATTAAGAATCATGGAGAAAATCAAATGGTTGCCAGTAAGGAAGAAGGGTGGGTGGAAGAAAGGGGAATATATGAATAAAGTTGACGCAAAGATAGCTTTTGATTTATATCAAACATATGGATTTCCCCTGGAACTCATCCAGGAAGAATTAGAGAAAAAGGGGATGTTTGTTGAAATAGAGGAATTCAAGGAAGAATTCAAAAAACATCAGGAGCTTTCAAAAACTGCTTCTGCCGGAATGTTCAAAGGAGGGCTTCAAGATACTAGCGAGCAGACAGTGAAACTTCACACAGCTGCTCATTTGATGCTGGCGGCGCTCAGGCAGGTTTTGGGGAATCATGTCGTTCAAAAAGGTTCGAACATTACTCCCGAAAGGCTCCGTTTTGATTTTTCGCATCCGGAAAAAATGACGGAAGAGCAAAAAACAAAAGTTCAGCAGCTTGTTAATGCCGCGATCGAAGCAAAGCTGGACGTTATCAAAGAGGAGATGACACTGGATGAGGCTCGAGAAAAAAATGCAATGGGAATTTTTGATTCAAAGTATGGCGAAAAAGTGACGGTATATTCCATCGTTAATGACGCAGGTGAAATCGTCAGCCGTGAAATATGCGGAGGCCCGCATGTGAAAAATACAGGAGAACTCGGACATTTCAAGCTTGTAAAAGAGGAATCGTCAAGCGCCGGAGTAAGAAGAATTAAGGCTGTTTTGGAATAGCTTGTTGAGGAACGGCATTGAATTTTTAGGGAAATGAAAAACGCAAGGGAATAGTCCTTGCGTTTTTATATTTCACATTTTTTATTCTTCGGTTGCTTGCGGTTCAACATTTTCTCCCGCATCCGAATTTTCCGCCGTCGGATTCATTTCAAGCTTTGTTTTTTCACTGCCTTGATTTTCTTCGTCTTTTTTCTTCTCATCTTTTTTGTCTTCTTCTTTCGCTATTTTCTGCTCCATGATTTCAGGATCATCCGAGTTGTCAGGTGAAAGATTTGCCTTGCCGGGCGTTCCGAAATTCAGTCCTTCATGGCGCCAATAGGTTTTGTTGTTACACTTGGAATTTATGCAGGTATGCCAGCTCGAAGAGGAAGTTCCATCATCCGGCTTTCCGTCTCTCGCCATGGACATGTGCAAAAAGATTCCATGCCATCCGTCCGGCCAATGTCTGTCATTCTTCCATACTTCATCTATTACATTTTTATTCTTATCCTCAAGGACCAGTTTTTCGCCGCAATCCGCAAGGTTCATTCCTGAAACATTCGTTCTGCCCTCGTTTTTTTCCAAATCTTCAGAAAGATTGATTTCGGTCTTGTTCCATTTGTTTTTTGTCAAAAGGAAATATCCGTTCGCTTCAATCGTGTAGCCATTCGGTATCTGGATGTGGGCGTTTTCTCCCGAACCTTTTCCCGCACCCAGAATCCTCCAGCCTGAAATATCGATATCTTCGTCTGTCATGTTCCTGAGCTCGATCCACTCGTCATCTCTATCGCCGAAGCTTCCCATCCACATCAGTTCATTGATCACGACATCGCCTTCATCGGCTCCGGTCTTTACCTTGAAGTCTTTGGAAACAACCTCGCTTTTCCAATCGTCATTGTCTTCATTAACGGCTTGCGCTTGAAAATGAGTCGGATCGCCGTCCGGAATTTTCACGCATTTTCCTTCATATTTTTTGCCTCCTTTGATCGGATTTCCATCATTTGAAAATTCATAGAATATGTCTATTCCGTCTTTTTCTCCATGAATATCGGCTGAAAGAGTCACGCAAGGTGTGGTTTTGTAAAACCCTTTTTTGCCGTCGGGTTCTTCAGGCTCGACGCTCATGCTGATATCGGGAATCCAATAGCCTGCTTTGAAGGTGTTTCCCCCAAGCAAGGCTT